>BNJS01001168.1_pt1 | contig 96882 bp, 126 predicted proteins | sample 8540461 | NCBI WGS metagenome assembly BNJS01 (sample SAMD00202454, study PRJDB9452) | human saliva metagenome | isolation source: human saliva | place: Japan | reverse complement strand
TCATATGCTCCCAATCACTTTGGACTCAACAAAATCTTGTTACCAGTAGGATAATCCAAGAGCTACATCGACTGCTAGCCCGCATCACTTCCGCTGGTAAAAAACCAAAAAAGCCACCGTGTGGCAAGCGCCAAATCAACAGATAAGCCTGATAGCGGTTTTCTTCTTCCCAGTACTTTTAACATCATTACCTACCAAAATCATAATAACCTGACATTTTCTTCTCCGCTAATAGATAGTCGAGAGACACAATAAACATTCGCTCTTCCAGCAGCACTGATAATATCCGGGCCCCGGTTTCCATTTCAATTCTGAAATGGTCGGCGACTCACGCCCAATACTTCAAGCAACATTCTTGTGTAAACTTCTTCTCATTCGAGCTGCCTTTATCTTTAATATCATACTCTTCTGCTACTGTTAGGAAAATGTCCTGTCTCAATCCAGCAAATGGCTTACACACCATATAGTGTGTGTCAAATCCTTCATAGTCCTTTGATTACTTTAATTTCCTTCTTTGACTATATTCTTTGCCTCCTTTAATCCTGAATAAAGGTTTATTCAGCATAGAGTCTTTTTCTATTTTCATATGATAAACGACCTCCAGGTTCCGTATTGTTATATCTAAAACTGGCTAACAGTCAGAGTAATAATGTTTGCAGAGGCGATTCATGTGATAACTTTTCCCTCCTGTATCTTTGGTATTTTCTTTGATGTCATTCACGATTTTAGCTATTTCATCCTGTTCCGTAATTTTCACAGTATTTCCGAGAGGATTTCCGTGCATTTCGTTTCTGTTACTTTCCTTTGCGCTCCAGCGACTTCGGTTTCCTTCTTCAGCTCACGCGAGCCTGTTAATACAAAATAAAGAGTAACAAAGCTAAAGGTGATTCTCATGCTACTCTTTCATGTTTTCCACTCCACGGGTTTATTGCTGTATGCGCTATTACTGTAATTCCTGAAAAGTGAGAGTTATCTGGCATAGGAATCCTTCTCTGCTATATGGTTGGTACACTCTATGTTTTCGCTTTCGATAAATTTACCACGTAACCGCACTCTGTTATGATTCTCTTTTGAATATCTTCAACCGACGGCGGCTGCTCTTCGGCGGGCATCCGGCGAGGCTTCAGCGTGACTGATATTCACTCACGCAATCGGCTTGCGGCCTTCGCTGAATATTCCTGCAACAAATCTCTCTCTGCTTTTGCAGAAACGTAAAGCCGATCGGACGGATTGTCTTCCCTCTTTCTTTGGGATTCCATCTACTGCGAATAGGTAGGGACGTTCAATGACCCGGCATATTCCGGTTTGAAATCTCCTGCTTTCAACTCGATAACTACCTGCACCGAGTTCCAGATTATAAAACAATAGGTCAATATAAAATCGCCGCGACATTGAAAGATGAACTGGTGCTCAGACATGCAAATCCTGTTCCAGATTCCAGCAGGAAGCAGTAACGTCGCGAACAAGCGCCTGACTCAATATCCTCTTTCCAACATCTCTCACGGAGATGGGATAAAGTCGAGACACATACGGATGCTCGCATGGTCTGCGCTGCCAGCTCACTTTGCGGTGATGTAGCGGCGCTCTCAAAGTGAAACCTTATCAACCAGCACCACTGCGCTGATATAGTCCGCTTTCCGGTTGATGCACCCAGCACATTGCGGGACCAGCTTCATTTCTTTGCGCTTCTTTCGTGATACCATATGTGTTCATCACCACGCTCTTCGGTTTATCCATCAAGGCAATATGATGTTGATGCCAAGTTGTTGTGCAAGGTGCCTCTTGCACAAATTCTCTATCTGAAAACGAGCAGCAAATTTTGCCATATACTTTTAGTGCGAACAGGTAACCTTTGCTTTCCAGGAACGCCGGTGCGAATCATCGGACGCAAGGTTGTATCAATGGTGTTTCAGGGTTTGCCGTGCTCATTAATGGCCCAGCCGATGTCATAATATGGGAGCAACATATCTGCGTTTACATGAACAGCTGCCCGATACTGCGCACTCGTCCAATTTCACTCTTTATCTTCTCAGCAATGGAGATGTGCTCCGACGAGATTCATTAACACTCCTTCACCTCGCTTTCAATGTAATCTGTGTACAATAATACGTTGATTTCCCGTATCCTTGCCCTTGGTATAGTCTCCTATCCGACACTGCTGACTTTTGCTCATCCAGCGGTGGAAACGTTGTCCAGCTTTCATTAAAGCTGCTTTTTACCTTCTTTGCCCGCGCATGAACTAACAAAATAGCAGCAACTATCCATGTTACTGGATGCATTCCCTATAATTACATTGCTCCTGGAAAGTAATTTGAGATAATGTATTCATTAGTGCATGTGTCATTACACATATCCGCCACAAGCCAGCTGAACCAGGCAAAATAATGCCGATGAGTATGCTGGTTTGTGAATAGTCCCAACTTGAGAGGTGAGAGCATCAACCGTTACCAATGCTACCATCAGGCACAAAAGACACATGCCATACTCCAGCACACAAAGGTCATCATCGTCGCAACGATGCTGAAAGCTTTTTCTCTAAACCAAGGCTGAAAAGAATATCTCCATCCTATTTCTTCTATTCCACCAAATAGAATGGCCTTAAAAGAGAGTCAAATATCGGAATCCATACATTTTCAATTTTAAATCCACTTACTTGTGCCACAGAGACCAAAAGTCTATAATTAAAAACGCAATTGCCATTGCACAGATTTTTAAATGGCTGCTTTATCTTCAGATCCTTTATTAACCATAAAAGGCTTTTTCCCATTGTATATTTGATTTGATCCATACGCACAAAGGCAGACGACTACCCTCAATGAGATAAAACCATTCCCAAAAGAATGGTAGCCTAATCCATATCCTTTTCTCACAGAATTCCAGCCAGTACTGCAACTGCTGTTATATGAAAGCAATGTTGGAAATAAAAATTAACTCATTATCGACTTATTATTCATTATACACTTTCTTCCACAACGCGCACTTCTACGGGCACTGTAATCTGGCCCGTTGCTGAAATGCCGAGTTCATATTTCCCATCACCTTTTCTGTGCCAGTTTAGCTGAATCGATAAGAAAGTACGATGCCTCTTCCTCTGATTTCCTTATCGTATGATGCATTTTCAGAAATTTCTTTCAAAAGGTCTAAATAGACTTCCGCCTGATCTGTTCCATTGATAAGACGATTTAGCATCCAAACTGTATGTAAAGTAGGCATTCTTTTTAAGGACAGAAGAAGTTCTTCTTCATATCCTTTTTATAAAATCTCTCCACAAAATGGACGATTCAGTTCCGGGACTTCAAAATCTCGTCAAAGGATCCTTTCCATTAGCCGGAGCAAAAGGGCTGTACAGAGTCTAATTGATTATAATTCTCTTCAATTTCTTCCATGCAGTCCATCATCACGGTTTCAAGATCGTCATTGTCTTGAATGCAGACTTCTATTTTTTGAATGATGCTGTTTAACATTTCCATATCTATTTGCACCTCAAATTTTTTCTAGAACTTCTCATCTCACATCTCTTCAATCACTGCGATCCTATGCAAGAACACTTTCGCCAGCTCCCTTGCTTTTTCAAAGTCTTCCTTGCTGAGAACCATCATCGCATAGCTGTCACTTCCTATATCCATGGCGGACAAAACATACTCTGTCCACTCGGCATTCAGATTCTTTCCCCATCTTGGGATATCCTCTCCATCATTCAATATTTTCTCATCTATCTCAGTTTAATCCGGCATAATTTACGCACAGCAGGAATAAAAGCTATCCTTCCTTGCTTTCAATCAGTTCTATCCTTTTCCTTTCCCGCTCTAACGCGAGCTCTTCCCAAAGCATGATGCATATCTTCCATACTTTCATGCTTGTGTTTTTTCAGAAAACGCTGCGCTGTTTTGGGGTCTGCCAGCAGGAGCTTGGTTAAGTCTTCAAATGCGGATTTTACGATTGCATCATCATTTCCTAACACTTCCGTATAAGTCTTTTTCATCGGGAAGAACTTCCTTTTTACAAATGCCCTCATAATCTTTTGCAGCATCACTGTAGCTTAAGTCGGAAATAAGATATATATCCTCTATTTTCAAATATAAATTGACCAGCTCTTTGCTTTTCCCGACTACCGCTTTCATCAATGTACAACCCTTTACGGCATGGGACGGGCTTATCTCTGCATAAGTATAATATCCGTCATGCATCGCTTCTAGTGCATTGTCAATTCCGCTGATATGAAATCCATTTCTATCGTAAGCCGGGTCTTTCATGTGCCATTCTTCATAAATCTCAAAGAACACTTTCTGTATCCAATTATAGATGCTCATGATTCGTTTTCCATCTCCTCTTTCGTCATTCCGCTAAGTTCTTTCACCCACATCCCTACCGTATCGGAAAGTATGGAATCTCAAGTATATTCCTCCATACCGTCCATATATTTGCAGGAAAATGAAGGCTCTCAGCAAGCTTTCCCTTTGATAAATCTTCTTACAGTTAAAGTCAAATAGATTTCCTGCGTGAATTAAAAAGGTCAGAAGCTCTGCATGACTTTCCGCAATTCTTCCCACCTCTCCTTCACTACCGATAAAGCCAATGCTTTCATCCTGTAACAACACAAATTTTCCGCCACTTGCATCATGTGCAAATGCCTTAGCTTGCATAGAATAGATTTCATTATTCTCCATAAACCGGATTTCCTGAAGCTGCTTGTAAAAGCAAATGTCGCACTCTCGCATGAGCATAGTATGAAGTTCCGTATTATTCTGAATCAGCTCCCATAAGTCCATTCCGTTTTCTCTCCTCCTCTACAAACTGGAAGTTATCTATTTCTATAATTTAGCTGATTTTGTTGCAATATATGTTTTAATATTCAGTTCATGCAGCCTACAGAACCATTTGTATCTTCATATATATCAAGCAGAGTAAACCTGCCTTTAATTGTCCACCTATCTGCTCCGTTATATTGTGAGAGAATTGCATTCCGGATTTTTCTTTAATCATATATTCTTTAGCCGCTTTATCTTTTAATGGATTAAAAGGCATTTTCCAAACAATTTCTTTTTCTTCACTATCCACAATGTAGTTTATCTCATTATTTAAACCTGCAAGAAGAATTCCACCCTTTTTCAGAACTCTATATGCTTCGTTAAAAACATGTTGCACATCTTCAACATAACAGTTTGAAACAGGATGAAACACTATATCAAAAATTTCATTTTCAAAAGGCAAAATTTTTGTCATATCACCTTCAATTGCTTTAATATTATAGCCTTCTCTTTCAGCAATTAAAAATTCTCTTTCTATTTGCTTTGAAGAATAATCAAGTACTGTACATTCTGCCCCTAAAGCATTAAATATAGGCATTTGCTGACCTCCACCTGATGCTAAACCTAAGATTTTCTTTCCTTTTAAATCTCCCAGCCACTCATGTGGAACTGAAACAGTCGGAGTAAGAAAAACTTTCCACTCTCCATTTTTTGCACTGATATATTCATCATGCGAAATTGGTTTCCCCCATTCCCAACCTTCCTCAACCCATCTGTCAATGGTTTCTTTGTTTATATCCTGATATGTTTTCATTATTTTACTTACCTCCTTAACAACTTCTAATTTTTCTACACCGCTTTTATCCTATCCTTTATCAATTCGATAAACGCTATCACTGTTGCTCCTATCATAGGAAGTCCATGAGGACTAAACAGGAACCCGATAACCAATCCAGATATACCTATTCCGATTTCTCCTTGAACGAAAGAAACTAATGCTCCAAATATGCAGAATTCCACTTTTTGGTTCAAGTATATTGGCAATCATCTTCACAAGGGATTTCGGCGTAAAAAACATACCATCATCTCTGAAGCCATGCTTTTCGCAAACTTATTGAGAAAATACTCATAAATTCTTCCGAAAGCATAGCGTAAAAAAAATAAGACCAAGAACAGGCATGCAATATTGATTTGATATTAACGGTGAACCTGAGCGAAGCAAATCTGCCGACTCTCATAATTCACTCTCCAACTTTCTGATATTAATCATTTCTTTTTACTCCTATCTATCCTGTTTTCAGGAAGCTCTCTCGTTACATCATTAATCAACTTTCCAAAATCAATTGCATTTTGAGGGGTAATAACTGCTTTTCCGGTATGCTCCTCAATTTCTTTTCTGGCATTTCCGGCAATCTTACCACCGTCTCTTGCAGCTTGCCTAGTTCTCTTCTAATCCATAGGGATTTGTCGCATTAGTAATATCCTTTGTAGCCGCTTCTGCAAGCATATTTAATATTAACTCGGTACTGCTCATATTATCCCTAAGATTTTGCTTTTTCAATCCTTTGAAGTCTTTGTACTCTCTTGTTGTCATACCGCTCCAAGCTTTGGATATTTCATTGGTTAGTATGGCATATTCTTTGCCCTCTTCTACTCCATGGTCTTGCCAAGCATCAGTCAGTTCTTTTCTTACTTGAATGGCTTGTAATCTCTGATTAATCCATTCTCTGGAATATCCCTTCTGCACATAAGTTTCCAAAGCTCTATCTATCGTTAACTCCGGATCTATAATCTCATCTATTCTTTCTTTTCCAACTTCTGCCAACCACATCTTAAAAGGTTCCGCCTTGGGAGATGGTACGGATTGAATAATGCGGAAAATCCCCTGCATATTGGCTACATCCGTTTGCCTCATTTTTCCGTCTGAGGCTTTCATTTTCAACTGGCTACAAATTGTAGCCAGTTCATTGCCTTCCTTTTTCAGCCTTACTTTAAACACGCTCCAATATTTTCTTGGATTTTTCACTTTCTGTAAGAATCCCTAAAATATCAATAATTGAAAAAATACCACTCTTCCTTTTCCTCGTTCCAAATTGAGCGAATCCGATTCCCTTCAAAGATTTTAATTTCGTCGTACATATCAAGACCTCCTGTTTTACTATGAACTATTGAACTAGTCAAATCTAATGATTTGATGCTGACAGCTGTCATCATAGATGGTCTCTCAACTAATTTCCCTAGCGAAAAAGATTTTTAATGTAGTTTTAGCTTTTTATCAAATTTAAATTACCAAGATAAATTCGTATTATAAAAGTGATTATATTAAGGCATAATCATGTATTGAATTTCCCTATTTAAATCCTTTATTTACTTAAAAGTCCAAAGAACCTCTCTCAAACAAATAACAGATTTTCATTTTAACATTGTCTTGAGCTTAAAAACACCTCTTTCCGTAAAGTCTCAAGGTAAATATTGAAAATCACACGCCTACCCTTATTCAAGATTCATATTACTTGCCCTGAAAGTTCTCCTATGTCATATGATATGAGCTGACTTCGATTCTTTCCTTCAAAGGAAGCTCGGGGAATTGGAGGCAGTTACATTCCATAATGACCGCTATTCCATGCTCATTTTCTTTTTCTACTCCTATCTCCGTAAAACCGCATTTTCTCCAAAAGTTCCTGCTTTGCATATTTCCTTTCATATAGGCCAGCCTTACTTTTTTATAGCCTCCACTTTTCCATGCAGATAAAGCCTCTGTAATAATAGCGCTCCCTTTCCCTTTTCCGGACTCTTTACTGTCCATCATAAACAAACCGATGAAAATCGTATCTTCTTCCGGAAAGGAGAGAATAAAGTCCATAATAGCAATCAAGCGGTCATTTTCAAAAAAGCCGATATAGAATTTATCCTCAAGGCTTTTTCCCTCCGGTAATGCTTTTAAATCATTCAGCACCGTTTCTCTACATGGCTTTGGCGGGCAATACGCAAAGTACAAGGGATTGCCATTCTCCAGATGCAAAATCCCGGAGACATCCTCTTCCCCAATTTTTTTAATATTTTATTTTGTAGATAGTTGGCTGATATTCAGCATACCTCTTCCGGACATTTCCACTTTACCTCATTATGCATGTGTGATCTTAATTCTTCTTGATAAATTTGCTCGCCAAGTGATAAACCTGTTTGCTCTCTTTACTATCCAAAGACCAGCTCTCTAATTCTTTACAAATGAAATCCGGAAATTTCTTACTGATATCTCGTAAAGCATTGCCCACGGATTTTCTGACATACTCACTGGGATCAGCTTTTAAAGCAGCTAAACGACGAATGGCTTCTTCCGGGTGGTCTTTAAAATAGGCTCTGCTTGTCCAGATTCTTAGCCCTTCCGTAACGGCTCTTCGGGCGTTCGGTTCAGGACTTTGTAGCCATTCCGTAATCGTAGGGAGGGCTTTTTCCATTCCGATTTTTTTACAATAGGTATCAAAGGACTTCGCTAAAATCTCCTGCACTCTCCAGTTCTCATCCTTTCGTAACTTCTTCCTTCATAAAATGGAGGATTTCTTCATCCTCAGATAAGTAGCCGAAAAAGAAATACCCCATACATTCCTCACTTGATAAACAGGAGATTGATAAGCTGCAAATGCCAAAGCCTTGCTGTAAGCAAAGTCATGGGACTGAAAATCCTGTAAAGCTCTACTTTCTTCCGTCTTGAAACCGTTTTCTATCGAAGAAAATTCCCGTTCTAATGCGGCAATATATTCTTTCAAATCTACTCACCTCCTCAAGAGATTTGCTCTGCCCTTTTCTATTTTGGACTGACAAATCTCACTCAAAAAGCTCCGTCAATTCTGTTTATCTTCTTTTTCCGTTTTCATCAAAATTTTTCTTTAATTCGCTTTCGGTTGGAACTATCGCTCCAATTAAGGAGAGCATCTGCAACATCGTGATAATACCGCCAACCGTTCCCACGGTTCCCGGTCCTTTCCCAAATACAATGGCTATGGCAATCACGGAGAGAGGCGCTGAAAATCAGTCCACAAAGATACCATGCTTTCCCAAAATATTGATTCGCAAATCTCCATGTTTCCTCATTCATCATTGACCTTTTTGTTCGGTATCCGTATACATAATTAATTTCTTTCGATGTTTCTCCTGAAAAGTAGCCATCCGAAGAAAAATCATAGTTAACGGGATAAGTAAAACCATAATGAGCATGAATATCCAGAATCCCATTTGAAATTCCTCCATTACTTTTACTTCTAAAGCATTAATTCAGCCTCAGTTATACTTATAACATTTTGCATGTACTCATAAAATTGCTTGTGTAATTCTCTCATTTCATCCGGTGCGTTTATCGAATGTTGATACATGAACTTTTCGCCGAAAGCACTTCTATATACAAAGGACATAATAAAAGTCAATATCGGCAGCGGCACAAACAAAAAAATATTCATTTTCCATGGGGATAACTTGCCGCAGTTTTTTCTCACAAATTGGAGGTTTCGTTTTAGAGCTTTTGCTGTCTTACGCATAATCTTCTGTTCATAACCGGTTTTTGCGGGATTATCCGCTTCATAATATGCATCTGCAATAGGAACTACCATTGCAAGATGGCAAAGCTGCCAAATGTGCATATCTTTCACTATCTGATATGGAATAGACGATTGTTTAAAAATCAAAGAAAGGCGTCTTACTCTATCCGTTTTCATTCCGGAAATCTCTGCAAAAGGTAGTCGGTTGAATGATTTTCGGAGTAAGCGTGGCATCCAATACATCATCCTTAATCCTTCCTCCTGCGCCCGGAAATGCCGGAAGAATTTTGCCTTTCCCACAAAGGTTCTCCCATTCATTGTAGTAATCCATAGAATTTGTCATTGTTACAATGCATTTGCTATTATTGGTTTTCAGTTCCTCAAGTGCCTGATATAACTGATTTTCTCTGACTGTCAAGAATATAAAATCATATTCGTCATCATCTTTGAGTTCAGACAATACAGAAACATTTGCTTTTGTAACTTTTTCTCTTTTCAAATAAAGCAGACCCTTCTTCTTGAGCGTTTCCAGTCTGGCTCCTCTTGCATAAACAGTAGTATCAAAACCCGCTTCGGTAAAAAGCGAGGCATACAGCGAGCCTATCACTCCCGGACCAAATATGAGTAATCTCACTTACAGACTCCTTTCTGTCCCATACAAGATATCCTAATTTTTTTAACAACTTCTCCGTTCCAATTATGGCAAGCATCAGAACAATATCTTTAATACTTTATAAATTTACTTGCCAAGTGATAAACCTGTTTTATCTCTTTACTATCCAAAGACCAGCTCTCTAATTCTTTACAGATAAAATCAGGGGACTTCTTACTGACATCTCGAAAAGCATTGCCCACGGATTTTCTGACATATTCACCGGAATCCTCTTTTAAAGCAGCTAAGTGCTGAATGGCTTCTTCCGTCATAAAGACAGCTTATCCCAATCCTGCACGGATTCTATTACCGGGAATCAACTGTCTATTTCGAAATCTTTTCCTCTATCCATGGCTCCACTAGCCGTCCAGAATAAAGCACCCCATTGCATCTTATATGGGCTTTCTGCCTCTACTATGTCTAAGACTTCTATCCTGTATTCAATCAAAGGTTCATTTTCATAAATATAAAAGGAATCTTCACGCTCTTCGCTTTCCTCAACTGTCTTTACTGAAAAAATGTAGTCCCCACCAATTCCTTTACAGTGCTCTTATCCGTATCTATCGGATTGATACAGATGGAAGGAGAAATCTCATTTCCCTCAAAATTCCCGGGCTTAAACCCAATGTCTACAGCCCACGAGGCGCTTTCCTCTCGGTCTGCTTTAAAGAACATGAGGCAGCTTCTTCTGTCTCCCCAATCCTCTTGAAATATAAAAATCTTTTATTTTATTAACATCTTGCTCTCCCTACAAATCGGAAGTTGTTATTCTAGACAAAACTAAAATTAATTTATCTCATCAAATTCTAATATGCTAATCTATTTTCTTCTCAAATCTAAACATCCCATCTCGAAATTGCGAATCAATTTCTTCGTCCATACTGTCTGTTTCGTTAGGATCCGGATGATACTTATTAAAAAACTCTACAATGTGAAAGCCACATCTGTTTACATAAAAATGAATATTGCGTTGTTCAAAATATGGGGTTACCGTCTCCCAAACTTTTACTTGAGGATACATTTTTTCAATCTCACACCATGCAGCATAACCAATGCCCTTACCGTGAACATTTGGAGCAACAAACAGCAATTCTAATTCGCCTTTTTCACCATTAACATTTATTACAATTCCACCAACTTTTTTATTATTGTATATGATGCGATACGCCTTTCCATCATCAATAGAACGTTCAATTGTTTTTCTTGAAATAATTTGTCCATCTTCTTCGAAGCGGTTATCTCTAAGGCCAAACTCCACCATTGCACCATAATTAAATGCTTCCTGATTATCTAATATAAATTGCTCCCTATCATCCGGTGCTAATTGTTCAAGAATAATGCCAACCATAAATCAACCCTCCATAACTTTCCTAGATGTCTACAGCCCATGAGGCGCTTTTCCTCCCCGGTCTGCTTTAAAGAACATGAGGCAGCTTCTTCTGTCTCCATAATCGTCTTGAAATATAAAATCTTTTATTTTTAACATCTTGTTCTCCCCTACAAATCGGGAATTATCAGTTTGTAAATCTCGATAAGTATCCATTAGGATGCCCGAATCAAAGAACTCCATCTGTATTTCTTCTATTCCGTTAACCAGATATACACTTTTAGTCAGTTTTTGTAAATCTCTAATTTTGCTTTTTCACTAATGTATATAAGTTTTTCCAATATCATCAACTGCTATGGAGAAGTTTATTCCTCTTCCTAAAGGATGAGATTAATTCCCTGTGTTCCACCCTTCATCATGTATTTGTTCAAACACAAACTGACTATCTTGAAAGAACTATAAAAACAAATTTTTCTTCCTGTCGTTCGTACTCTATTTTTAAATCCTAATTCTTCGTAAAAATTTTTAGTTTGAAAAATATCAAAAACTGATAATTCAGGAATCAAATTATTAAAATCCATACCTACTTCTCCTAAAAATTTAAATTTATCGCGCTATGTCAGCAAATCATAATCAGCACATTTCCTTTGGCTTTCGATACATTCCCATTAGCTCTCGATAGATTTCCATTGGCTTTCAATATATTCGAGTTGCGATTTATAAGCTTTAAAGTTTTAATACTGTAGAAATCCTTAGTAACTACAGCCGTATCAAATCTGATTTCAAATAAAATCAACGATTCTCCTGCATATTCTATCGTGTCTTTGTAGCCCGGAATTTTAGCAATAAATTGCTCGGCAAGATCAAAAATCGTCTTGGAACTTTTTTGCACTATCCCCTTAGCTTTGACTATGTTCATTTCCTCCGTGAGGAATGGTGGTAAATCTCACGTTTGGATTTGCGTTTATTTCTTTTTACTTTGTCATTCCCTCTGAAAGACGAAAAGTAGAGTATATTTTCAATCGGCTCAAAATCAAAAATTTACAATTCTTACATTGGGAACATTATTTACAGATGTTGCCAAGGCTATTTCTGTTTGTTCAGCCATAATTCTTAAAAATTCCGCTTTTATATCCATTTAAAGAGACCTCCTTTTTCGATACCTTACTTATTCTATTCTTTTTGATATTTTACTAGTCCTTACGAATAAAATATAGAACAACTCTTACATTTACTTTCTTGTATTATAAAACTCTTTATACTTCGGGTCATCGTATTCAAAATATCTGTAGCCAACCCCTCGTATTATATAGTCATACCCATTCTTTACCTGTTCTAAGGTATAGGGTATGCTATTGAATGCTGTGGATTGGTCATCACCCCTACCGCATGAGACGAGTTTACAAAAAGCTCCAACCACAGTCTCTTTGTCAAAGTGTTAATCAGTTAGATACCGCATGACGGTTTATGTAGAACGAGGTTACATCGGCAGAGAGCCATGTGGATCCAATACAGCGTCAAATACTTTTAAGGAGGATCATGTGTATGATCTATGTTGGTATCGATGTTTGCAAAGGATAAACATGATTGCTGCATCCTAGAATCAGAAGCCGATAAAGCTCTATCCGGTATTCACTATCCCGAATAACAAGACGGGTTTTGATGAGTTGTATGAGAAGATATTCACTGTGACTGATGATAAGACCAAAAATAAAAGTAGGTCTTGAAGCTACCGGTCACTTTCTCACTCAATCTTCTCGGATCGCTCATTGATCGAGTCTACCCACCTGTGTTATCAACCCGTTACATACAAATCTTTACGAAAGGTCTAAGCCTTAGAAAGACAAAAACGGATAAAGTCGACGCCCGTTCGATTGCTATGATGTTAATGACGGATAAAACTCTCAAGCCCTACTCAGACACATCATATCATGGCGAAGAACTTAAGTCATTAACTCGTTATCGTTTCGACAGGGTTCAGGAACGAGCAAAAACTCAAATCTTCCGTAGCTCGTCTTGTAAACATCCTTTTCCCGGAACTGGAAAAACTCGTTCCCCAACCTTCATATGGCTTCGATGTATGCCTTGCTGTCCAAACTCCCCGGAGCCTCTTACATTACCGAATGTCATCTTACCCATCTCAAAAATCTCCTGAAAACAGCCTCTAAAGGCCATTACGGACGAGATATGGCGATTACTTTAAGAAACACCGCCAGAGACTCTATCGGCTCTGTGATACCAGCAAAATCAATGGAACTGAAGCACACCATCCATTTGATTGAGGTGATGACGGAAGAGATTGATGAAATTGAAGATTCCATCAAATCCATCATGGACACTTGTAACTCTCCGATTATGACAATCCCGGGATTAGCTATCGTATGGGAGCTATGATCCTTGCAGAGATTGGTGACTTCACTCGATTCAACTACGCTGATCGAGATACTGGCATTTGCAGGATTGTCACCTTCTACCCTACCAGTCAGGTCAACTGGATTCTAGCTATTCTCATATGGAGAAACGAGGTTCTCGTTATCTAAGATATGCTTTGTTCAATGCCGCGAAATTTGTCTGCAAGTGGGATGAGAATTTCGGAGCTTACCTCTCAAAGAAGATAGGTGAAGGCAAGCACTATAATGTTGCTATCGGTCATGCAACGAAAAACTGGTACGTACCATATACCGAAATGGAACTTACAGGCGAAAGCCTACCGAAGATAATTCGTTAACTGCATCCTTTTCTGAGAGCACCTGTTTAGATGCTCTATTTGTCATACGATTTTCAAGGTACTGATTGAGGCTTAAACCTGCCTCCGGGCTATCTAAAACATCTGATGATGCCTTATTCAAAAAATCTTATTTTCCAATTGACTTTTTAATAGTTAGTCTTTTTGTTTTACAAGATTCTTCCATCGTTGAAAAAGCTTCCTCCTTGTTTCCGGTTTCAAATTCATATTTTGCTTGCATATGTTCTATTTCAGACTCAAACAAATGTAGAGTATTATTGTTCTCTATCATTCTGTCTAACCATCGTTTTGCAATGGGGAGATTATTATATTTTAGAGCACGTAAAAAGAATGTTTTGGCATAGTTATAAGCCTGATTCCATTTTGCTCCCGAATCGGGAAATGCTTCCCATCCCTGTTCTGCAATGGAGAATCCCGCTTCTATTTTGTTATCATCGAGTTGATTGATAGCCTCCTTGCCATAAGCAATAACCGCTTCATATCTTTCACTATCTAACAGCATGTTGATGACACCTCCAAATAATCAAACTATGTCTTCCAGAATAATACTATTTCAGCAAATCGTAATCAGTATATTCCCATTTGCTTCCAGAATATGATGATAAAACTCTTTCATGCATTGAAAACAATCCGTAATTTCTTCTTTTTATTTCATCGATTTCTTCCTCATCATCCCAAATATTCGGATACAAATCAGCAGTTTTGCATTCTTCCATACTGAATTTTTTTCCAACGCCTTTTTATATCAAAATGATCGAGTGCAAAAACTATATTTTTAATCTTTGACTTTTCCGTATATGCCATAAACTCTGCTGCATCATCAATAGAAAAATTCACCCTACACCAGCTTCACTTAAAGAGCTCGTTTTTATTGGTTCAAGCCTTCTTCCTCCCGTAAGCATAAAATGCAGTACATCCCACATTTTATCTATATCCAGCGAAAGTTCCACTTCTTCATGGGAATCTTCAATTTCTTCTGAAATCTTATCTTCTATTCCATAATAAGACTTAAGCTCTTTTAAATTTTTATCACTTAAATATCGATAAGTCGCGCACATTCCCATTTTGCATGACCTCCATCATTAACTTAAAATTTCATGTTCAATTCTATAAACCATATCCCCTGAATTCCAAATATACAGGATAGCCGATACAGGTTCTTTTCCTTTCTCCCAAAGCCAGCCTGTATATGTTGTACTATAGCCGAAGTATCCTTCTGTTAAGATTTCAAATTCTGCATGGGTATATTCTTTCATATATTCTTTTAATCCGATGGCTTTTCCGGAAAATCCCCCCTCATATACAGTCCTATCAAATATCAAAAAATTACACTCCTCTAAATCTGTATCAAAAAACACAAGTTTTCCGGAATATACTTTTTCCCCCTCTTCCGTATATTGAAAGAGTTTATGCGGTTCTAAGTTTAAAATACCGTTTTGAAAATGAATCTTCTTTATCCTGCTATCATGCAAACTAAAAAGAATATTCCTTTTCCTATCCTGCGTAAAATCCATCTCTATCTCCCATCCTTATAGCCCTAATTGTCCTAACCACTCCTCAATATCTTCCACAGAGGTATTCGCAGAAAGCATCAGTGTGTCCTCATTATTTTCATCACATAAAATCAATTCCTGTTCTCGATCCAAAAACAGGCCGAGCCATACAATAAAGCTTGCATAATCCTTCATTCTATTCTCGGAATTAAAATACTCTATGGCAAAGGTGGTTCTTTTTTTATCCATTCGTAGGGTAAATTGATAAGTCTCCGAATAATTTTCCCAACAAAGGTCATAGGAAAATGACGCAGTCTTACTCTGCTCTATCTCTGCCCCATGATACTTCTTTTCCATTTCCCTATTGAATTTTTCTAAATCAAAATCCTTATTTTCCGCTTTGTTTACATGAATAAAACTGCTTACAGACATTTCTACTTTCCCTCAAGACCAATGGTTTCGTATAAGACAAAATTTTCTCCTGCTAATATCAGTATGCCCGAGCAGAATGTCTTCTTCTCAAAAATCAGATTCGGAAATTCTGTTCTTAATTCATCAGCAACACAATAGATTTCATCGTCATCCCACTCATCCGCATATTCTTTTTTGCATTGATTCAATTCCTTGCGATTTGAAAAAGCGACATCTCCAATTAGAATTTTTCCGCCGGCTTTCAGATGTGCAAGCAAATCTTTTAGCAAAACAGTCTTTTGCGCATCCGTTAAGTGATGAATAGAATAAGTCGCAACAATAAAATCAAAGGACTCTTGCTTCAGTTCATCCGCTAATCCTTTGAAAAATCTCCCTGATACAGATGTGCACCCGGCATCTTTCACGCGAGCTCTATCATTCTTGAGGAAAAATCTTGTCCGTAAATAATGCATCCGTTTTCATATAGTTTTGTCGTTAATGTACCTGTCCCAAACCCGAGGTCCAAAACTACTGCATCCGGCTTTTCCATTATGATTTTGTAAATATCTCCCAAATCTTTTTGTACCCTGCAAAGGGATAACGATTCTCTTCTTCCGATACCCTGACTGATTTATCAGCTAATCATCCGCCCATAAACGTCAAAACCTTTACTATTTTAACATTTTCTCTCCTCTACTCTTGCTTTTCTATCTTATACCTCTGCTTTTCCCGCCTTTGCCCTATCGAACAAGATTCCCCTCTCGCTCAAAGTACTAAGTACATTTCGAATGATAAAGCAACCGGAATCTCCATAATTCCTTGTATCCATTTTTATTGCAAAAGCTCCAAAATTCCTTTTGCACAGCGGAGATTCACGTCTTGAAAATGATTTCCCGGGTTCAACTCATATTTGCAGGGAATTTCCAGCTCCTAAAATAACCAAGCAGCTCTTCCGTATTTTCCTGCATGGTTTTTAAAATAGGATGTCTCGTTTTAGACTCTTGATCTCCAATGAATAGAAAATTACACTCCGGCGCATTCTGCTTCCGAAGCTCCTGATACACCGCCTCCCCCTCATCGGAAAAGCTGTGAAAAACAATCAGAGGGCAGTCCTCTTTCTCCGCCTGAAATAAGCTTAGTTTATGATTACACAAGGTAATTTCTTCTCTATGCATAAGCTACCTCTCCCGGTTTTTCTCAATATACCCTATCTTAAATCCAACACCATACTGTCAAAGTCGATATACTCTTCCCCAATCTTAAAATATGCCGGTAAAGTTCCCACTTTTTTAAAACCGAATTTTTCATACAAATGAATGGCGCGACTGTTGTCTCCTCGCACTTCCAGATTAATGAGCTCCACGTCATTTTCCTCGGCATAGTCTATAAGCTTTTGCATCAGTTTGGTTCCAATACCGCTATTCCACTCCGCCTTTACCACGGTAAGTCCCAGCTCTGCCCTATGACTCATTCTCCTTGGAAAAGCCCTTAATTCTCCGCTTCCTACAAGCTTTCCATTCTTCCACGCAAAATAACATACCGATTTAGGATCCTTGGAAAAGGTACGAATTTCCTCCTGCTCTTCCTCTATGGAAATTGGAAATCCTTCCCTTCCAAAGGATAAATTGTCCGTTTCCGAACCCACCTGCCTTGCATAGGCTATTCTTGCCTCCGCGTCCTCCGGCAGAGCTTCTTTAATGATAACGTCTTTGATTACGCCTTTAGTAACGTCTTTAGTAACGTCTTTGTTAATGTCCTTCATAATATCTTCCCTGCAAAATCTCTAATATACTTTATTTCTTAAACGAGCAAGTCCTTATAAAGTCCTTCACCTCTGCCCCTGCTTCCAGATAACGAAGCAAAATCTCTGCACAGGCATGGCTGTCGCTGTCCGCCCTATGGTGATTGAGAGGAATCTCGAAATGCTCGCAGACCATATTTAACTTATGGCTCCTATCGGGAAAGAGGCTTCTCCCCATTTTCACCGTGCAAAGGTAGCGGGCATAAGGCTTCCAGTCAATTCCATAGTCCAAAAGACAATTTTTCAACACATTCATATCAAAAGAAGCATTGTGAGCCACCAGCATTCCATCGGAAAAAAGTGGCTCAATCTGCTGCCATAATTCCGGAAAGGTGGGCGCATCCTTGACACTGGCCTTACTGATTCCGGTAAGCTTGACATTGAAATAGTCAAAGTCCGCCTCGGGATTCACTAAAGAATAGAATTCTTTGCTGATTTTCCCTTCTTCCACTACGGTTATGCCAATGGCACTTATACGGTTGTTCTTCCGATTCGGTGTCTCCACATCAAAAACAATAAAGCGTGCCACAATATCCTCCTAGCCTTTCAAGGGCAGCCACCCTTTATCTCTTCCACAAAAAAACCGTTGTCTCCCAATTTTACTTGCGAAACAACGGTTTTTGCAAACATTATTTTCTTCTATACCATTTTCCTCTTAAAAATCTACCTCTGTATCATAGTAGCAGCACTTTAAGAGCTTTTCCATCTCCTCTACACTGGGTTGACGGGGATTGGATCCTGTGCAAGCATCCACAATCGCATTTACCGCAATGTCATGGAGTCTCTCTGAGAAAATGTTCTCCGGAACAAATCCCTGCTCAGTTGGGTAAGAATCTGCACCGTAGTTCTTGATGCAATGAGGAATATTCAGCTTGTCGTTTAAGCCTCTAACATAGCTAATCAATGCCTTTACCTTATCATCGTCGTTATTTCCGGAAAGACCGATAACGTCCGCAATCTTTGCATAGCGCTTCTTTGCGGTTTCTTCCTTCGCATTGAAGGCAATAACCTTTGGAAGGTACATAGCATTTGCCGCACCGTGAATGATGTGCGCCCCTAAATCACCGAATACCGCACCGGTCTTATGAGCCATAGAATGAACGATTCCAAGAAGTGCGTTTGAAAATGCCATTCCTGCAAGGCACTGGGCGTTATGCATAGCATTTCTGGCCTCTTTGTCTTCATTGTAAGAATCTACCAGGTCGTCCCGAATCATTTCAATAGCATGCAGAGCCAAAGGATCCGTATAGTCGCAGTTTGCGGTGGACACATAAGCCTCAATAGCATGGGTTAAGGCATCCATTCCGGTATGCGCCACCAGCTTCTTCGGCATAGTCTGTGCCAGAGCAGGATCTACGATAGCCACATCGGGAGTGATTTCAAAGTCCGCAATGGGATATTTGATTCCCTTTTCATAGTCAGTGATAATGGAAAATGCGGTTACCTCGGTAGCGGTTCCGGAAGTGGAGGAAATGGCACAGAACTTTGCCTTCTTTCTCAGCGTTGGAATACCGAAGACCTTGCACATATCTTCAAAGGTGCAGTCCGGATACTCGTACTTAATCCACATTGCCTTCGCCGCATCAATGGGAGATCCTCCGCCGATTGCCACAATCCAATCCGGTCCGAAGTCCAGCATTTCCTTGGCGCCCTTCATTACAGTATCAACAGAAGGGTCGGACTCAATACCTTCAAAAAGCTTTACCTCCATGCCTGCTTCCTGCAAGTACTGTACCACTCTGTCCAAAAATCCGAAGCGCTTCATGGAGCCACCACCACGCAGACGAAGGCCTTCTTTCCCCGGAAAGTCTTCAGCGCCTCCAACGCATTTTCTCCGTGATAAATGTCTCTTGGTAATGTAAATCTCATCTCCTGCCTCCTTTTTAGAGCTGTCAACTTTTACATACCCCACATGCTACACCCTACTTTTAAGAATGTCAATAAATTAACAATATTGTTTTTAAAATAAATTCTCCCTATATATTTCGTATTGCGTATTTTAAAAGAAGCAACATTCTTTCCGGCAGTATGGGACCGGGAGAAAGCATTACATAGGCGAAATGTATGAAACGATACACCCTTGTACAAGGCATTTCCGGTTCTCGAATCATTACGAAAGAGCGGTCCAAAAACACTTATGAAAATCTGCTGTTTTTCGCATAGCAGTGGAGATTCTTCCGAAGAAAAATCCTCCATTGCTATCGCGCACGCAGCGGGCTCCATACGCTGAACGGGCTAATGCTGTTAGCGTACTTCTTTAAGAATTATTAAAGCTGATACAGCTTCGTATACTTCTCCTCAATGTAATCCAAGAAATAGTTTACATTAAACTTTTCCCCTGTCACCATTTTCATCAGCTCCGGTGCCTCATAGCGGAAACCGTAAGTATGGATGTGCTCCTTCAACCAATTCATGATTTCATCAAAACGGTTTTCTTCCAAAAGCTTTTCTACATTGAGATCCTTCCGCATAGCCTGCATAAACTGGGCAGCAAAGGCAGTTCCCAGAGCATAGGTGGGGAAGTATCCGAAGCTTCCGTCCGACCAGTGCACATCCTGTAAGATGCCTACCTTATCATTGGGCACATCCACCCCCAAATACTCCTTGTACTTTGCATTCCAGGTTTTATCCAGTCCCTCTGTGGAAATGCTTCCGTTAAATAAGCCCTTCTCAATTTCATAACGGATAAGGACATGCAACGGATAGGTCAATTCATCCGCTTCCGTGCGAATAAAGGAAGGCTTGGACACATTGATTGCCTGATAAAATTCCTCTAAAGACACCTCTCCCAGTTGCTTTGGAAAATGCTTTTGCAGCTTGGGATAATGGTATTTCCAAAAGGCCATGGTTCTTCCCAGGTAATTTTCGCAAAGTCGGGACTGGGACTCATGCATACCGGAAGACACTCCCTCGGATAAAATCATACCGTCATACTTCGGGTTGATATTGTGCTCATAGTAGGCATGTCCCACCTCATGCACTGTAGACAAAATGGCAGAAATCACATTGCTCTCCAGATATTTCGTAGTGGTTCGGCAGTCATTTTCACAGGTCCAGGAAGTGAAGGGATGCTCGGATTCATTTTGATAGCCCCAGGAAGAATCAAAATGCAGATACTCTAAAAGACCTTCCATAAACTTCTTCTGCTCTTCTACAGGGAAGCTCTGCTTAAGAAAATCCTCCCGTAGCTGCTTCGCCTTTGTGACCTTCTGAATGAGGGGTACCAGTCTTTCCTTTAGAGCGGCAAAGAAGGCATCATATTTTTCCTCGTCCATCCCCGGCTCGAAGTCGTCCAGCATCTGATTATAAATACTCTTTTCACTCTTTCGGTAGCCGTAGAGCTTCTTCTGGCTCTCAATTACCTTTTTCAGATAAGGGGCAAAGAGAGAATAATCCGCCTTTGACTTTGCCAAAATCCAGGCATCAAAGGACTCGTCACAAAGCTTTTTAAAAGCTACAAACTCCTCCTTGGGAATGCAAAGGGTATCCAGAGCCTGCTTATAGTAAAGTCGGATGGCACGCTTATTTTCCTCGTCTACCTTTGGATCTTCCTGTAAATCCTTTAGTAAAGCCACGATTTCCGATCGGTTTCCAGGCTGAAAAAGCTCTCCTGCCAAAAAGGCGGAACGCTCATCTCTATAGCTTGCTCCTGCCGTAGGTGCCACAGTCTGCTTATCGATGTCAATGATATTTAAGGCCATGTGGTAGGCAGAACATTTGAACAGCCAGTCCTGATACTTCTGTAATTTTTCTTCTGTAGTCATATTTTTCCTTTCTTATAATTTTTTTACTATAACACATGCCGGTACGGGAATATTCTGATATAATGATTTTACGGATTTAACGTTAGCGTTTTTTGCATTTTTACAAAATCGCCAACGTTAATTTTAATATTTCGTACTATATTTGCTATTATATACTATGAACTAACAAGTTAGAAAGGAAGAATAATATGACTTGGTATCCTCGTGAAAACTACCTTAAGAAGATTCGTGACTTTTATCACGAAACCGATATTATTAAAGTAATCACCGGTGTGCGAAGATGTGGTAAATCCTGTCTTATGGAAACAATTGCCAACGAATTAAAATCGTCCGGAATTCCCAGTAATCATATTTATTTCTTCGACTTGGACAGTAAGGACTATCATAAAATAACAAATCCGGAACAATTGGAACAGCTATTGGAATCAGTTCCGAAAGTGCGTGGAACAAAATATCTTTTTGTTGATGAGATTCAAAATGTAAAGGACTTTGAACTAATTCTTAACAGCTTTCGTAGGTCTAATGAATGGTCAATTTTTATTACCGGTTCAAATTCGTATCTCCTAAGTGGAGAGTTGATGACAAAACTGACCGGAAGATATATTGAATTTGAGATGTTCCCACTTTCGTTTGAAGAATACGAAGGCATTAAAAATTCTATGGAAAAAAAATTGCTCCCGACCGACAAGAAGAATTACAAAAACTCATATTCTTGAAGGCGGTTTTCCCAGAACAATACAACTGGAAAATATTGCCGCAAAGCGTAGATATGTTCAAAGCGTTATCGAGGAAATCTTTGAAAAAGACATTAGAAGAAGGCTAAAAATCCGTAATAAGTCTACATTCGAAACCGTCCAAAAATACATCATCAACAACTTTGCCGCAACAACCAGTCTAAAAAGCTTAAAAAGCCATTGAACAAAATGGAACAGCTATAAGCTGAAGCCACGATTGCAAGATATGTTAAAGCCTTGTTGGATGCGAAAATTCTTTGCGAATGCCCTAGGTTTGATATGAAGTCTAAAAAATCCTTAAGTGGAGAAAAGAAATACTATTTAGCAGACACCGCTTTTTATTTTGCTCAGAACACGGACAACAGAATTAACTTTGGTCCTATTCTTGAAAATATCACCTATATATATGCAAAATCTCATGACTATTCTGTAGCTGTTGGGAGAATAGGGAAGCTGGAATGTGATTTCATATTAAGAAATAACGAGATGCGTTACTCCTACATACAAGTTGCCTATACCATTGCATTATCAAAGGATACTGAAGACCGTGAGTACAGACCACTTGAATCCATTAAGGACAATTATCCAAAATATGTTGTTACTGCAGACTCTATTCTGCAACAGAGAAACGGTATTGAGCATATTAACCTAATTGACTTTATGAGAAATGGAAAAGAGTTTTGAGCTTAGTTTATAAAATATATTTCCGCTCATAGGAGAAAGGGGCTGAATAAAAGCAAGAGAATAACTTGGTTATATATAAAATATAACTATTTTATTCTTTACAGCCCCTTTTGCACTATACTGTTCCCCCTATAGCAATCCAAATTACAGCTTGTTTTACAAGAATGCTCTTACCGTTTGATTTTACAGTTAGGCATTACCGTTTCGTTTTACACTCTGGCAACGCCGCTTTTCTTCGCCGCTTCCGCAACGGCTTTAGCCACCGCATCCTTCACTCTTTCATCAAAGGCCGCCGGTAAAATATACTCCGCATTTAATTCCTGATCGCTCACAAGGCCTGCGATAGCATAGGCTGCGGCAACCTTCATTTTATCATTGATATCCTTTGCTCGCACATCCAGAGCACCTCTAAAGATGCCGGGGAAGCATAGTACATTATTAATCTGGTTGGGAAAATCCGACCGCCCCGTAGATACTACCGCAGCACCGGCCACCTTCGCATCCTCCGGGAAAATTTCCGGAATAGGATTGGCGCAGGCAAAAATAATGGGCTTCTCCGCCATGCTCTTCACCATTTCTTTGCTTAAGGTTCCCGGTGCGGAAACACCGATAAAGACATCCGCATTCTTGATAACATCAGAAAGACTTCCCTTTTCCATGGAGAGATTGGTAATCTCTGCCATTTCCATCTTAATGGGATTTAAGTTATCTCTCCCCTTATAAATAGCACCTTCCCTGTCCGTCATAATCACATTTTTAGCTCCCATGCTTATGAGCAGTTTGATAATAGCAATGCCTGCCGCTCCTGCACCGGAGGTCACAATCTTCACTTCTATTTTTCCCGGTAAGCTTTTAAGGCATTAATCAGACCTGCCAAAGTGACCACTGCAGTACCATGCTGGTCGTCATGGAAAATAGGAATATCGCAAACTTCCTTTAGCCTCTTCTCAATCTCAAAACAACGGGGTGCGGAAATGTCTTCCAGATTCACTCCCCCGAAGCTTCCGGCCAGGAGGCTCACCGTTTTCACAATTTCCTCCACATCCTTCGTTCTTACGCAGAGCGGAATGGCATCCACATCTCCAAATGCCTTAAACAGCACACATTTTCCTTCCATAACCGGCATGCCTGCCTCCGGCCCTATGTCTCCCAAGCCTAAAACCGCAGTTCCGTCCGTTACCACGGCCACCGTATTCCAGCGTCTGGTCAGCTCATAGCTTTTCTCCACATCCTTCTGTATCACCAGGCAGGGTTCTGCAACTCCCGGGGTATAAGCAAGACTTAAAGCCTCTTTGCTATCTACCTTGGCTCTCGGTGTAATCTCCAGCTTTCCCTTTAATTCATAATGCAGTTTCAATGATTCCTTCGCATAGTCCATTTTTTCTTCCTCCATACTTTATACTTTGTATCATTCCTTCTTAATTCCACTTTTGCTTGTATCACTTCTTTTTGTGTCACTTCTTATATCGTTTCTTCTTAATACCTTTTCTTCTTGTTTCACTTCTTCTTTGGTTAGTACTTTGATTCTATTTTCTTATATCATTTTTTCCGGTTGAAATACTTCATCGAATTTCTCTTCCGTCAAGAAGCCAAGCTGTAGGCAGGCTTCTTTCAAAGAGATATTTTCCTGAAAAGCCTTCTTCGCTGTCTTCGCCGCATTTTCATAGCCAATGTGGGGATTCAAACAGGTTACAAGCATAAGAGAACGATGAAGGTTTTCCTGCATTTTCTCCTTGTTCGCCTTGATGCCCACAACACAGTTCTGATTAAAGGACAGCATGGCATCGGAAAGTAGGCGCACAGACTGCAAAAAATTGTAGATGCACACCGGCATATATACATTTAGCTCAAAATTCCCTTGAGAAGCCGCCATGCCCACCGCCACGTCATTGGCCATGACTTGAACGGAAACCATGGTAAGCGCTTCGCATTGGGTGGGATTGACCTTCCCCGGCATAATAGAGCTTCCCGGCTCATTTTCCGGAAGGAAAATTTCTCCAAGACCGCATCTTGGGCCGCTGCCAAGCCAGCGAATGTCATTGGCTATTTTCATTAAATTCGCTGCCAAGGCTTTCAAAGCGCCATGGGCAAAAACCAGTTCATCCTTACTGCTAAGAGAATGGAATTTATTGTCTGCAGTTTTAAAATCTTTTTTTGTCAGTTCGGAAACTGCCTTGGCCACTTCTAAATCAAAACCCTTCGGGGCATTCAGTCCCGTTCCCACCGCAGTTCCCCCAAGAGCCAGTTCCCGAAGTCCGGGAAGGCTTAATTGCAGCATCTCCTTCGATTTTTCCAGCATAGCTTTCCAACCGCTGATTTCCTGAGAAAAGCTAATCGGGGTGGCATCCTGTAAGTGAGTCCGGCCTGTTTTCACAATGCCTTCATTTTCCTGCATAAGTCTTTCAAAGGACTGAATGAGGGTATCCAAACTTGGAAAAAGTCTCTCCTCGATTTCCAAGGCTGCTGCAATATGCATGGCTGTTGGGAAGGTATCGTTGGAGCTTTGGGACATATTGGCATGGTCGTTTGGATGAAGTAGCTTTTCTCCTGCCATTTCATTTCCCCGATTCGCAATGACTTCGTTCACATTCATGTTAGACTGGGTTCCGCTTCCGGTCTGCCATACCACAAGGGGAAAATGCTCGTTGAGTTTCCCCTCCAAAATCTCATCGCATACGCCGGAAATCAAAGTTTTGCGTCTTTCATCCAGTTTACCAAGGCGATTATTGGCCATTGCTGCCGCCTTTTTTTAAAAATGGCAAAGGCACGAACAATCTCAGTGGGCATCTTCTCCGTCCCTATTTTAAAGTTCTCAAAGCTTCTCTGAGTTTGTGCCCCCCAGTATTTCTCCACCGGAACCTGCACTTCCCCCATGGAATCGTGTTCTGTTCTATAGTCCATTTCTTTTCCTCCATACAGCATTTACAACAGGAAAATTACTTCGGATAGATTTTATCAAAAAAATGACTGAGGGAACAGGCTGGATTCTATTGGATTCTTTAATTTCCACCGGAGCATTCTTTGGATGTCATTTTGTAAAATTCTTTAGATGTCTTTTTGTAAAATATACTTGACATATCAAAAACAAGGTGTATATTGGTTGTGTAAAGTATTTGCGACATTTTGTAATACATATTGTTTCCTCCAAAAAGTGAGAATGCAAGGAAAGGAGTTTTCGATGAATTATTTTAACTTAGGAATCGCTGTAGGTTTTTTTGCAACTTCCCTCTTAGTTCTCTTTCGAAACAGATTGAGTAAGAAACAACAGGATTGCTATGATGAAAGGCAGGTAATCGTCCGCGGAAAGGGCTATCAATACGCTTTTTTCACCACCATGGGACTCCTCATGCTGTACGCTGCTTTTGCCGAGCCGATTGAGAAATATTTGGAAGCCGGGATTATTCCCCTTGCCATTCTTCTTTTCTCGGGACTGATCCTCATGGGATACTGCCTTTTCCACGATGCCTTCTGGGGGCTTAGCAATAAGAAAAATAAAAGGATTGCTGTTACCGTATGGGCTCTGTTCAGTGTACTGAACGTCTTTAACACCGTAGAGAATATCTCTCCCGATAAAATATGGATTGCCGGAAGGCTCAGCAGCCGCTTTATGCTTCCTCTCCTTCTCAGTATCTTTTTTGCCATTGCCCTGATTCTCATGCTACTGAAGAATCGAATGAAGAATGATGAAGAGTGAGGTGGAAAATGAAGAATCTGCGTTTAAAATCCGCTAGAGCGGGAAAAGACCTGTCCCAGCAGGAGCTGGCCGATCTGGTAGGCGTCAGCAGGCAAACCATCAATGCCATAGAAAAAGGGGACTATAACCCTACCATCCGCCTCTGCCTCGCCATTTGTCATGTATTAGGAAAAACATTGGATGAGCTGTTCTGGGAAGAAGGGGAAAACACCCCTTAAATCAATTCCTCTAACTCTTTATCCGAAAGCCCTCCTGCTTCATATAGTTGTCGGAGCAAGCTCTCCGAAAAGTCTTGTTCATAATAGTCTTTGGCAAAGTCCCGGAATTTCTCGAAACTTTCAAAGGCATACGCTAACAACCACTGCCCACCATCATTTTCCGCTAAGGAATTTTGATGGAGTTCTCCGTCATACCAGAGGAAAAAAGTCGTTTCCCTTTTTTCCTTTGGTGAAAAAGATTCTGATATTTCTCCGGAAGCCCGGCATAGATCCGCTCAAGTATACTTTGCTCCTCTTGTTCTTTCGCAAACAGATTCAATGCACTTTCATGCGCGAATCCTTTCACCAGCACCAGCTTTTCCGTAAAAATCACGGATAAGGAATCACCTGCTCCATTATCCACATGATAATGAAGCTTATCTCCGTCTTCTGTCTTTCGAATTAAGCGGAGATACTCTTCGGAAGGATCTGTCAAAGCATTATCCAAAACATATAACGCTTCAAGCTTCCGTTACATTTCATTCCAATCCCTATATTTCATAAAACACTCACTTTCCGTCGTGATCTTCGTTCTCTCCACAAAGCTCTTTTAATTCCTCAAAGCTATAGTCCCGATAGACCTTTCCTCGTTTCAGTAGAGATTCAGTCGTTACCGGCAGGGCTTTCAACAATGTTTCAGGCTGAATTTCTTTTGGCAAAGGAATCAATTCTCCATCCGCATCTTCCGCCTGATGTGCCAAGAAAATAAACTCTCCCCTTTCCCAGTCCATGGCAAAGCGATTCAACACTTCTGTAGCAGGCACTTGCAAGAGACTTTCTTCCTGCGAGATGATATTTTCATAGAGAAATTCATACAGGGCTTCCTTACCGATTTTGATTACTCTAACGGTGTTTTCCTTCATCCTTTTCCTCCCTAATCTTTATTCAAACCTTATCCGAAAATAACTTCCCTAATTCGTTTCTGTCCGAAATACAGATATCAAACAAGCTTGCTCGTAATCAGTTCCCAACGAAGCCAAATACTGTACAAAAAGATAATTTATTGTATCACGACTTGTTCGAAATATAACTATTCCCCTTGTCCTTTCTCCTTTTTATGATAAAATAACAATATTATTATGATAGAAAAACAAAAAGGAGAACTCTTATGATTAATATCCGTCCGGTTTCCGACTTAAGAAACAAATTTCCTGAAATTGAAGATGTTGTTGTTAATTCCAACGCCCCTGTTTTTCTTACAAAAAATGGGTATGGAACAATGGTTTTAATGAGTCTTGAACAATATTCCGCCTTGACCGATGATACAGAAAAAGAACTGGATGAAGCAGATGCCCTTGCAGCAAGCTCTACAACTCGACTCTCTAAATCTGAAGTTTTTGGTTCTGCAAGGAGAAGGATTAATGAACAAGCCAAAATATAACTTAAGTTTTCTCCCAATCTTCCAAGAAGATTTATACGAAGTAACATACTACATCACCAATGCTCTCAAAAATCCGGGTGCAGCTCACCGATTGCTTGATGATATTGAATTCGCAATCAGCAAACGACTAGAAATGCCTCTTTCATTTCCAAAGTACCAATCTTCTAAATTAAGAAAGCAAGTTTACTACAGAATCAATGTAAGAAACTTCTCGATTTTCTATGTAGTAATAGGCAATACAATGGAAGTAAGAAGATTATTATATGCAAAGAAAAATATTGATGAATTGCTGAAATAAATTTTGTCTTAGCATTTTTTATATCAACTAGCTGGAGCATTCCGAACTTTCCCTTCGTCCTTTCCTCCCTCATCTTTATCCGAAGATAGCTTCCCTAATTCTTTTTAAACTCTCTTCATTCTCCAAATATTCATGCATAAAGGGATACATAAAGAAGCTCATGGGCGAACCTGCATAGGGCTGGCTACATCCCAAAGCTTGCTTTTTGCCCAACGTTCTACCACCTCCAATGCCTTTTCTTTCTGCCCGAGATACTGATAGCAAATACAAGCTTCCTCGTAATACAGTTCTCCAAGATTCAAGTCCTTGATTGTTTCATAATAGCTCACTGTATCCTCCGGACTACCCTTCATATAAAGTAAATTTAGAAGCTTCATCTTATCAAAGTCTTTTCCCGTATTTAGCTTGAACTCTGCGACTAAGTCCGTAGCGGTTTTCGGCTCTTTTGGAGGTTGATAATCTCTGCTCCTTGATCCCGGGAAAATATCCTTATGAATATACTGCAATAAAATCTCGCAATAATTATAGCGTTGGCATGAGCCCTTAAGGCACTTCTCTTCCTCTGCTTCCATTAGCCTACTTTGCTCTTCATGAAGAGCTTTACTTACTTCCGCTTCCCGTCCGATTTTCTTTGCCGCAAAGCACATGGCCATCATATATTCGTTAGCTACATTAGAATAATACCACTCATCCCAAAAGGGCATTAGAAGAAGAGTATGGCTTACCGCTTCTTCATACTTTCGGTCAAAAACTTCCACCCCGGCCTTTACCGCAAGATTTTGGTGCGGAAACTTCTTTTCAAAAGCTTCCAGCTTCGACAAACTTTCATAGGAGCCATTTTTGATTTCCTCGCAAATGTCTCTGTACTTCTTAGGTAGTTTTATTGCTTCCATACGCTTCCCTTTCCGGGGCAATCTCCCTGTTATCAATGCTACTTCCCGAATATCAAAATCCGGATTCCCCTCAGTCTATAGTTTGTATAATGTCATCCACTAACTCCGAAACCCCTGATGCTGCATAAGTCACCTCATCCGGATCATGGATATAGCAAAGAATCTGCCCCTCTCTTCCCTCCTTATCCGGGTCAAAATCCAGCATCAAAAAACAACTGTCACAATACTCTGCAAAAGGAATCCATTGCCTATGAAAAAGATAGGGCTTAATCCTGCTATCCCGCATTTTCTCTATGTCTTCTTCAGTGAAAAAGTCCGGAAACTCTGTCAGAAGAGCATCTCTGTTCTGAAAATATTGTTTTGTCTTCTCCATCTGCTCCAAACTCATCAGGTTAAATGACATTTCCACGTCATGAATTACTGAAGGTAAGACACTAAGATATTTGCTTCCGTTTTTATAGCTGTAAAGCTCCTTAATGTCTTTCGGTAGCTTGATGTTGAACTTCTTCTCAAAAGACTCTATCTCATTCGGCGAAGCCCCGGGAATCTCTTGATACTCCTCCCAATACCCCTCTTCTATCGGATCATCTAAGTCCAGCTCCTCGAAATTCTCTACTACGTACTGTTCTATCCGCTTTATCTTCTGAATAAGGTCCATTTCTCCTCCTGCTTTCTTTTGTCATGAAGATTCGACACAAAAACGCTTCCGCTTCTGCTTAAAACGATAGTAATTATACTATATCTGTCATAAAGAAACAGGAGTTCAATTGCATTTACCCTTACGATTCCCAAGGATGAGAAAACTCTAGATCAACTATCTGAAGCTGATTTAAATGCAAAGCTCTCCCCTCTCGTGTCATGCTACTGACACAAAATTTGTTGTCTATTTTTAGACAGTAAAAAGAGAGTGATTTCTCACTCCCGCTTGCGTCTATTTCCATATGATTTTTTGAACTATACTACCTTCACAGATACCTGACTCAACATACTTTTCCATAAGTTCTCGTGTAAGCTCATAATCTGTTACTACTTCTGTTTCGTTAGAAGATAGTTTTATCTTTTCTTTGGGCTTTACTTCTGCTTCACCATATTTTTCTTTAATAAGTGCAAGCACCTGTTCTTCTAATTTATCTACCCTTGAATTTTTATGTTCTACATTATTACACTTACAGTTTTCTTTTGTTTCAAACATAAACATTCTCCTCGGTTTTTATTTTTCTGCTTTAACAGTAAATATCGATAGTCAACCTCTCGGAATGAACTTCTTCCATCGCCTGAGTACATCCTTCAGTGGCTCGTCCAAATATGAATATGCCTTGTTCTTAATCCAGTCCGGTATGCCGTAAGCCGCCTCCGCTATGCTCCCGGTAATTGTCGCCAGCGTGTCGCTGTCTCCGCCGAGAGATATAGCGTTCCGGATAGCATCCTCAAAGTCAGCGCTTTCCAGGAAGGCAATGATAGCTTGAGGTACGGTATCCTGGCAGGTTTCATTGAAACGATATGTAGGACGGATTTCATCAAGCGTTTTGGAAAGGTCGTACCCGTATTCGCTTTCAATATGCTCCTTGATGCGTTTCTTTGCATTCCGCAGGATTATCATTGATAGGCTGCTCGTAGTCGCCGTAATATCCGCCGAAGTAGTATCTGCACATGAAAATTGCATCTGTCGTTGCCATCGCGCCCTTGATACCTTCGGGATGGTTATGTGTTACTTCAGCAGACAACCTTGCTCTGTCCCTGCCATTGGACGGCCACATTCCCGTCCGGGCGCAGAAACCGCAATCCATCATCCATGCGCAGGGTGAAACCCGCATGGCCGAGCCGTTTCCAAAGCTGTTATACGGCTCACGGTTATCAGAATTGATCCACGTTCCAAATCTGCCACCGTATCCCGCGTCAGGGTACATCCGACCATATTTCTTCATGGCATCGATGAAGGCATCCTTTTCTCCGCCATTCATAACAGCCTCTGCAACAGCGCAGGTCATGACGGTATCATCTGTGAAAAAGCAGTCGTCACGGAATAAAGGAAAATCCTTTGCTTTAATATTGTGCCATTCGTAGACCGAGCCTACGATGTCACCGACTATTGCTCCAAGCATATATCAAAACCACCTTTCTTGCATTGCTCCGAGAAATTCATCAGTAAGCGGATAATCGGCACTCTCAGGCAAAATGGCGTCAATACCGCAGTATGGACATATAGCTGTCACTTCTTCATCTTCATCCTGTTCAGGACAACATTCCTCAATCTCAGCTGGAGAGAATATCTTGAGACAATAGAAGCAACCGCATTTACTGTTTTTCTCAAGCACATCTCTATTGAATCTTGCCGCCTCGTGCGCAGCGGTTAAATCATATTTATCCATATTCCTCTCCAATCATATTACCTCGTTGTAAATACCTGTTTGAATTCCTGCTCGTGAGTTTTCATTTTTGTAACAAACCCAGCATAATCCGTTGAATCCACAGGAATTTTTAAGCCATGCTTGGTAATGCTAATATCATCACGCGGCGATACATTTGCTTCATAGGTCGAGCCGCGATTCATCCACAGTTTCATATCATCATAGCCTTCTGCCTCTGGGTAAAGATAGTATCCCTCCTTGGCGTCAAAACGGAACATATACGCCAACACCTGCAGGTAGTCCCGATTTCCGATGTTATCAAGCGGCTTGTACTTGGCATCTGCGATTATTCTCACTTTATTGTCTCGGCTGATAAAGTCAGGATAGATTAAACCTATGTTACACGCAAAGAGTCGCTGGGCTCCCTTACCGCCTTTGTTCATCGGGTGATAAAAGACATCCTCTATTAGGGAATTGACATACTCCTCCCACAGCCATGCGCCGTCAAACAAAATGCCGTATATCTGCCTTGAGCCGGAGCCAATCTGGTGCTTCTGATGTCGAAGAATCAAAAGGCACAGCCTCTGCAATGCGAGATACTCCCGGAAGTATGCGTGGCGCACGGTATTCTTCTTGTTCTCCTCAATGATTTTCTGCCTGTCATAAGGCTCATATCCGGGTGTGGCATCAATAACAAGTTTTACCTCATCCTTTACTTTAACGAGGAGATTTCCACCATAAGGTTTCCTTTTGATAAATTCTATGGTATGCCGTACCAGCTCCATCAGGCTGTTATCATAAGAAAATTCCCTCTGTGAGTATGCGACATTCCCCGTGAACGGTGTATTCTTCTCTATGTGCCTTGCAATATCGATAGCGCCCTTTACATTTCCGTCATTGTAACTATGCCGAATGTATTTTTTGAACAGACCTTTCCGCATGGCTGTTTTCAGATAATACGGAAACAGGAATAGCAGAAAATTGAACAGACGGCTATCCTGATTGGCATCCGACTCCAAATCGACAATATTGGGAAAGTCCATCACTCTGTCGAGAAGGTACTGGAAGAAAAAGTCATCCTCCTCACCTCCGAAACGTGACTCAATAATAAGGCGCTCGTCTCCACAACCAAGAAAGCCCATCACATTTCCAGAACGATAGCTGTCGTTAACGCTCTGGATTATCATTTGATCCCGCATAATGTCCTCGGCATCCTTAACGATTTCAGGGAAGACAAAGACGCCTTCCCGTTCAAGTTGCTCCAACGTCTTATCCGCAATCTTGCCCGTAAGGGTTCCTATATCAGAAAAAGAGTCTTTCTTCTGCTGCGAGTTATCCTTGATCTTGTGTAGTTTCATTTGCATCACCTTCGGCAGGCTTTGTATAGCCATACGCTTTCGCAAATTTGCTCATAAGCCCTTCCTCATCATACATACCCCGGATGTATTCCTGCAGGAGCGGCTGCAGATAGTCCGTCCAAAAGCTGGTCGAAGTCGAGCGTCTTCAACTTGAGGAGTAGGATGCGCCAATCTGGTAATTCTCGTTTAAGTCCTCTACAGCTGCGATTTCCTTATTGAGTGCAGCCATTCTCCTAATGGCTTCGGCTTCAAGCTCCTCATTTTCAAGAGATGCAAGCATCTCAAGACGCTCGTCGGCACGGAGCTCCACAAAGCGGAACCTTCTGCGCATTGCAAAATCAAAGCTGTCCACAGAGCGGTCTATATCGTTCATGGTGCCGATGATGTAAACATTCTCCGGGATATAGAACTTTTTCATCTGGGTCGGAATGCAGATTAGCATATTGCGCAGAAATTTCACCGGTTTTGCCACGATATCCATGATCGATAGCAAAGAAGAGCTCGCCGAAAATCTTTTGAAATCTCACCACGGTTTGATCTCGTCAATAATGAAGATGTACCTTCAGTTCTTCCTGCTTTTGCCTTCGCCTTGAGGCAGCACTTTTCTTTGCCTCGATCGCCTTATAAATAGCGAAGTCGTAGGAATACGCCTGTGTAGCAAACGACCTTTCCGAAGAAGGTCGTAATATCCTTAATCTTGTCGAACTTCTGCCCGACTCAGCATCCTCCGTACCTCATCCAAATTGAGGGTAAGACGATTAACAGTAGCATTACCGGGGATGGAGATATTGATATGCTTGTTATCAACGCTGGTAATCGTAAACTCATTGCCGTTAATCGTTTTAAAGCTATCCACGCCGAGCTCGATACCGGAGAAAAACTCCGTCATGGACTCCCTGCACAGAGAGTTCCTTTTCTATCGTTTCTTCGACTCCCTGGGAATCCTCGTAGTTCTTTCTTGCACGGGCAACGAATTTCCTGAAGATGCCATCCTGCAGTTCGAAGCCCATAGTCCCATCGTCATTTACCTTCGGTCTCAAGCCTTCGATAAAATCAGAGTAGTCATAACTCGGATGGAACTGCACAAACTCCACCTGTTTCTTCTGCTCATCTGTGAGCAGTGTATAATCGTCGAAATAACCGTTGCTGATAATATCAGTGGCGATTTCTTTTGCAAGGTATGATTTTCCAGTACCCGGCGCGCCTCTGAAAATCAGATTTTTCGATGCTATCAGCATGGAAGAGAACGGATTCCGATAACCCTGAACTGCTGAACGAGTTCTTCCTGTGCGGCTGCTTCTGTCTCCGCAACCTCGGTTTCTTTCTCATCTTTCTCGCGGTAGGTCAGAATAAACTGATCCCCAAGCTTTCCAAATCGCTTCAAACATTCCTGAACGAAAATAATCGTAGAGAAGATATTCCAGCAATAGATAACGAACTGTCTGCCGTTGTCATAGCCATATGTCAGGTACTCTATGAGTGTTACGGTGCTTCTAAACTCCTCCACGCTGGAGAATATCCCACTGATCATATCGCTATCCGGATTGTATTTGCAGATAGGAAAGCTCTCCCTTATCCTCAACCGACATACCGGATATCTGCTTTTCAAAAATTTGGAAAGCGATTCGGGGCATGGTTTGATTCGAGTTTCTCCTTTCGCCTTTGCTATATGAACGCTTAACCATTTCCCCCGTTCGCCTTTTGAAATACACATCAAGAGGCTTGTAATTGTCGCCAAGGCTCAAGTTGTCCATTGTAAAGCGCTCATCAGTGGATTCCACACTCTCGGCAGTTACAGACAGTTCAAATTTCTCCTGCTGCTTTTGTCTCTATTGTAAATTCCTGTCCTTCAAGGTAGCTCTTTTGCCTCCACGGCGCTAAAGCCCTCTGTGAAAATATCCGTACCGTTTGCTATATGGTCAGCCACGTCCACCACATACCAGCGGGTACCGCTTTCCGTCCTCGGTCACAAGTTCATACTTCGTGCTCTGGTTATGAAAAAGGCACGCCGTTCTCATCGATATACTTTAAGGCGTCGATGATGTCCTGTTTTTTGATTTTTGGAATAGCCATGCTGCACCTCCATTATTTCTTCTTTGCTTCTTACTCCGTTACAGTCTCTTCAATAAACAACTCCGGCGTATTGAAATGAACATCCGGCAGTTCTCTCTGCACTTCCGAGTCTGTGCATTTTTGAATATCTGTCCAGCGTATTTTTGATGGTTCCATCATCCTGCCGGATTATATAATCATCCTGGGCGATCACGAATGTATGTAGCCGATTCACGAGAAAAGACATATCGTTGCAACTGTATGATTATCTCATTTGTGGTTCCGTACTCCACATACTCATACTCAGTTGCCCGTGGCAAGAGAATCCTCACCGTTGATTTACTTGTACTCAGTAGAGAACCGCAGAAAATAATTCGAGATGCTGTCCAAGAAAATGTCCGGACCCCCGAGTCTGAAATTTTTCTGTAAATGATGGTCTTCTATGAAAGTTACGTTGCTTTGAGTAGCACAAACTGCTGTTCAAGCGTTGGTTACTATCTAACAAAAATCAGTTGGAATGTCAAGGGCGCTCAGCTCTGCTGAGTATTCAGTTTACCCTTAACAAGACAGCTGATTTTTTGTTATTCAGGAATTCATGTTGTTTAAGCTTTCCCATAAACCAAGAAATTCAATTGTATCTTTTCTTCTCATCCAATTTTTAATTACATCACTTGGTTCATCGCTTTTATATCTAGCAATATCCGTTAGACTTATATAGTCGTTTTGAAAGTCTTAAGTATAAATCCTTTGGCTTCAATCGTCTCTTTTTTCACCTTAGACATATGAGTTCCTCCTTTATGCTGATGTACTGTTTACAACATTTATTTTCATAATAACTGCTCTAAACAGCATACCAACGATTCATTTTTTGATTTTAAACTTTGGTAGAAGCTCTAAAACCCTTGTATTTACTTGACTATTTGCCTGTGTCATTATTATGACACGAAACCCACAGCTATGATCAATCACTCCGTAAGAAGGGGCGTCCGTTTAATGAAGTCTTTGACTTAATTATGTAAGGGACTTCTCTTACATGTCATTCCACTGTAGTTCTTTCGGATTTTCCAGAAAAAAGCTGCTACCGTCAAAATCATTTCGTAAGCGAATTCCTTTTTCCTCGATAATCACGCTGTTATACCACTGCCCCAAAGAAGCATATTGTCCGTAATGAATATTAATCAGTATACTACAAATAGGGCTCCAACTGCCTTTCTTCACTGTCTCCGCCAGCAAATAATAGGCATCTAAAAACAGGAGGTTCCGCCCATAAAGCCAAAAGGGAAGCGACCTTTCCAGCAGCGGAAGCTTTGCGGAAAAAATCACGTCTCGGAACTTTGACACCTAACATAACATAAACAGTATCGAGAGGCTTGAAAAGCCTCTATTTTTTTGCGCAATCAATAGTTCTATATATTGCGTCTTATTGCGTACTGTTGTATAATATAATTCATTTTTAGGGAGGTGCCTATGAGACTTAGAGCCACTAAATCTGCTCACTCAGTTTCTTACTCTGTTATTAAATCTGCTTATATCAATAAAAAAACGTACGACTGTAACCGTTGAAAAACTGGGAAACGAAAAAGGAAATCTGTAAAAAGTATGGTGTTTCTGATGCTCTTGCATGGGCTAAAGAATACGTCGCCAATTTAAATAAGAATGCCGGAAAAGGAATAAACCTATTGATATCTCTGTTTCGATCCCTCAATTCCCCTCACTCAGAACCATCAGAGGCTCTTCAATGGAGGCTATCTTTTTCCTACAGGATATTTATTTTCAGTTGGGGTTTGATAAGATTTTGCAAAGCTATTGCCAGAAAGCATGGATTTAAGTACAACCTCAATTCAATTCTTTTCAAGGCTGCTCTATACAAGAATCCTTTATCCTTCTTCAAAACTGTCTTCTTTCGCGCTTTCTTCAAGATTCATAGAAAAGCCGGATTTTTCTCTTGAAGATATTTACCGTTCTCTCATCCATCATTAATGAAGAGTCGGATTACATTCAGTCCACACTTTTATCGGAACAGCTTAAAGATTTCAAAAAGAAAAAAACCGGAGTGATTTACTATGACTGCACCAACTACTTTTTTTGAGCTTGAGCAAGCAGATGGATTAAAACAGTATGGAGCTTCTAAAGAAAACCGGCCTCTTCCCATTGTTCAGATGGGACTTTTATGGACAGTGATGGTATTCCTCTTGCCTTCAGTGTCAATCCCGGAAATACCAATGAACAAACGACAATGGTTCCTTTTGGAAAAAAACTTCTTTGAAGATTTTTTTCCTTGTCTAGACTGGTCGTATGTACGGATGGAGGGCTTTCCGCATTATCCAACCGTAGATATAACTCCAAGGGGAATCGTGGTTTTATCACAACACAATCCATAAAGAAGTTAAAAGGTTTTTCTGAAAGAATGGTGTCTCGATTCTAAAGACTGGCGTCTAAAAAGGCAGTATGCAAAAGTATAACATTTCCGAACTGGACGAAGAAAAAGACAGAGAAAAAATCTTTTACAAAGAACGGTGGATAAATGAAAATGGACTTGAACAACATCTGATTGTATCCTATTCCATCAAATACAGGGATTATCTAAGGTACGTTCGGAGCGGACAAATCAGCCGTGCCCAAAACCTTATTACCAATAATCCCAAAGAAATAGACTCACAACCGCCAAAACCGATTTCAAAACGGTTTGTTAAAAACAGTGTCACGCCGGAGGGAGAGCTGGCTGAGCAGAGCTTTTTAGAACTCAATGAAGATGTCATCCGAAAAGAAGAACAGTATGACGGTTTCTACGCTGTATGCACTAACTTGGAAGATGATGCTTCAGCTATCATTGAAGTAAACAAACAACGCTGGCAAATCGAGGAATGCTTTCGCATTATGAAAAGTGAATTCAAAGCACGACCGGTATACCTTCACAGAGATGATAGGATTAAGGCACACTTTATGATTTGTTTCCTTTCATTAATTCTCTACAGATACCTGGATAAACAACTTGGAAGCAAGTATTCATGTGAAAAACTGTTACATGGTCTAAAAGATATGAACTTTCTAAAGATTGAAGGCAGAGGATTTATCCCGACATATGCAAAAACAGAATTTACAGACGATCTAGAAAAAGCCTTTGGAATTAATACTTCTATGCAGATCGTCACTATAGAAAAAATGAGAAATATTTGCCATCAGACTAAAGAATAAAAATCTGTACGCACATCTGATAACAAAGAAAAAAGCTCTGTAAACCGCTTGATTTCAACGATTTATAGGGCTTTTTTACTATGTAGACTGTCAAAGTCGGGAGTATACTACAAATAGGGCTCCAACTGCCTTTCTTCACTGTCTCCGCCAGCAAATAATAGGCATCTAAAAACAGGAGGTTCCGCCCATAAAGCCAAAAGGGAAGCGACCTTTCCAGCAGCGGAAGCTTTGCGGAAAAAATCACGTCTCCATGAGGTGCTTCCGTTTCATATTGAAAGTCTATTTCACTTCCAAAATAGGCGATACCGTCAGGGCCAAGGTTTATCGGAACTCCTTCTTCCGCAATGAAAAATTCCATAATTGCTCCTCTTCTTTCCAACGTAATCGAATCAAAATTCCATAAAAAGATAATTTATTGTATCACGAATAGAACTCTCCTATGTTATACTTAAAAAAGTTATAATAAAATCAATTTTTACTATTTTATAGAAATGAGTGGAAGAAAGGATAGCGAAAATGGATTTAAGCCGGGAAGAACTAAAGAAAAATAAATGAACTTCAGAATACTGCACGGTTTCAACATAGCTGGAAAGCCATACAAAATATCATCACTTGGAAGGAAAGAGTACAACATTATTTTGCTCGAAATATGGTTCTTTTGTTTCTTTGCTTTCTTTTCGGTGGCGGTTTAATGCTCCTTACCGATGAAGGTACTCTTCCTCGCAGCGAATTTATAGATGCACTTATGATGCTCCTCGCCAGACTGGGCATCTTTCTTGTGGTACTTCAGATTCTCAGTGTCCCTACTGTATAGCCTGATAGGTCCCGGTTGGGAAGCGCTAAAAAGTCTAAGCTTCGCAAGCTTTTACGAATGACACATTCTGGATCCGATACTGCAAGCCCTTTATCCTTCTTCAGAAATCGACACAGAACATGACATGTCCCCGAACAATGTAAAAGAAGTGGTTCCTTCTGCAGAATACTATATCCAATCCGGAATACTCAAGCTCAATGATGAAAGAGATCTCAAAACAGTGGATTTATATGCCTATAATGTCATAAAAGGAAAGGACGGTTACGATGATGTAACCGACTTTCTCGGCCAGGTCTACCTCGATAAAGAACACATTTTCTTTTAAAAGGAGAACTGCAGAATTGTTCCGACAGAGCATTTCCTTCTCTTTGAAACCCAGGGGATATCCCGGCACCATGCAAGACGGGAAGAAAATCGATGTAGAGGACATACAGGAAGAAAATCGATGTAGAGGACATACAGCATAACGAGCACTACAACACTTACTGTACGGATGAACAATCTACAAGAAAATTCTTAACTCCCACTGTCATCGAATGGTTTAACAGCATGACTTCGGACTGCAAGTTTTCCTTCTATAGCAACGAAGCTCGGATTTATTTTGCAAATTATAACAATCGGTATTCCTTCGCCGTGCCAAAAGACAAGAAAAGTCTCAAGGCATGGCGGATAGAAGAAACGGCAATAAAGCTGAAATATGCCGTATATTTCGCAAACGAAGTGACGGAGATGCTACATAAGTACGAGGGATTTTCATAAGACTCCGCTTTTCTTTGCATAGAAATTCTTTCTTTGCATAAGATCTCTTATTTTGTCTTACTTAATTTTACCTTGGGAACAAGGAAGTACAAAGGAATGATATTCAGTACAAAGCTTGTTATGAAGAGCAACACATCCTTCAGCTGAATTCCATTTCCGGACAAGATTGCATTCATCATATTCGTGTAATAATAGCCCGGGAAAATCCTTTGTACTTTGGCAATAAGGGAAATAAATCCGCTTTCCGCTCCGAAGCTTGCGAAGGCATAATGGTCAAAGCTGCCAGAATAATGACCGGAAATCCCACTGTATCGATGAGTTTTTGCATCCAATCTCACACCAGCATAAAGCCGATAATACTGAAGTAAATGCCCGATGACAGTCAATAAGAAAACTGAGATGCCCAGCTTTCCGTTAATCGGAAATTTGGCAAATACCGTCGCAGCGCCTAAAACCACAACAAAAATCAAGGTATTTAACTCGATTTGCACGAAGGTCTGGTCCAAAAGATAGTTTTTGATGCCGTAGTTGGAAAATCTGGATTCAAAGGAATAAAAACCGATGTCAGAGGAGATTCTTTTACTAAAGGTTGCCAGACTGTTTCCGATGATACCGATAAACACGGCAATCCCCAGCATAATATTCGGTAGCATATCCGCCTGAATATTGTATAAGAACATATACCAGGCCAGTGGAAGAAGAATCGTAAATAAGACAAATCTTCTGTTTCGTAACACCTGCTTTAATTGAATCATGCTAATCATTTTTAGGCCTCCTTTTCAAGCTTTTCTCTATAAAACTCTTCAATCGTTTTCCCCTGCCGATGAATCTCTTCTACGGATTCCGTTGCAGCAATCCGTCCATTTTTTAAAATCATCACTTTTGTAAAGAAATGATCAATCTGGTTAAAATCATGGGTAACAATCACGGAAGTATATTTTTCCTTCTCAAGAAGCTTCCAAAACCGGTCTACGGATTCCAGGTCCATTCCGGTGGTTGGCTCATCCAGAAAAATCAGCTTCGGAGAATTTAAAATGCTGAGCAGTAAGGAAAGTCTTCTCTTTTGTCCTCCGGAAAGACTACCCACATATTGCTTTTTAAAAATCCTGCAAGGAAACTTTTTCCAGGCTCAGATCCACATCTGATTGCAATTCGATTCATCGCACTTTTCAGCTGTACCAAATCCGAAACCATCAAATCATCGATCAAAATATCGCCCTGGGGCATCATCCCGATTTCTGTCTGATAATCCAATGCCGTATTCACTGTACCGGAATTTGCTTCCAACTGACCGGCAATGATTTTTCATCAGCGTGCTTTTTCCCGCTCCGTTATTCCCCAGCAAAGCGACCTTCTCTCCTTCTTCTATGGAGAAGGAAACACCTTTTAATACCTCTTTGTTTTTAAAGGACTTCTTGATTTCATCTACTCTAAACATCTCAGTGAACCTCCCTTTCTTTTTTGTTTACAAGGCTCATTATAGAATGTGTTCTGGAAGAGAAAATAAAGCTTGTCGCGAACGGTAATTCTTTTGTCGCGAACGGTAATTTTTCTAAAAAGCTTTACTAAAAACAAGTGCTATTTATGGTAGGATGCATTTCACAATTTGTGATTTCACAGAAAGGATTTATATATGACAAATACCAAGGAAAAATCTGAAATTGTTCCCGCAATTATCCAGACAAATGATATCGACCGGCTGATTTATACAATCAGAGGAAGACAGGTTATGCTGGATCACGACCTAGCCGCATTATATGGCTATGAAGTACGTGCATTGAATCAACAAGTAAAGCGCAATATTGGGCGCTTCCCAGCTGATTTTATGTTTCAGCTGACAAAAGAAGAGCTTGGAATCGTGAAATCACAAATTGTGACTTCATCAGTCTCAAATTTTTATTCAGGACAGGAAGGAGGCCGTAGGAAGCCACCATATGCCTTTACGGAACAGGGAATATATATGTTGGCTACAGTTCTGAAGGGTGATGCCGCTGAACAACAAAGTATTTTCATTATGCGTGCTTTTCGTGAGATGCGACATTTTATCGCCAACAATGCCCTACTATTTGAAAAGGTCAGTCATATAGAACTAAGGCAACTGGAATATGAAAAAAATACCGATGTGCGCTTTGATAAGGTTTTCCGATATATCGAAGATCATGCTGAGACAGAGCAAAAAATCTTCTTCGACGGTCAAATTTATGATGCATTCAGTTTAATCACATCTATCGTTCAAAGGGCCACTAGAGAGATTATCCTGATTGACGGGTATGTAGATGTGGATACTCTGAACATTTTGGCAAAGAAGAATGACGGCGTTGATGTGAAGATTTATACCTATGCGAGCGCACAGCCACCAACAGAGACGCAGCCAATTTTAATGCCCAGTACCCGACATTGACAGTGAATAGGACGCGTATTCCACGACAGATTTATAATTCTGATATGTAATGACCTCCTGTCAAGTGTAAATCATAGAAAATCACCACAAACTTTTATTTAATTATTTCTGAAGACATCTGGAAAGAGCTCCGGAGTATCAGTTCCCGGCCTTGGCCACTCTGATATACGTGGATTGGTTACCTACAGGTCAATGGTCCGCCGTGAGCTCTACCGTCTAGTTTCGTGGATCACAGATTACTCATGCCGACATAGAATTATCGTAGATAGCTCGAACCCTTGAAAATGGTCGGAGCCCTTTCAAGATGTCTTCAGTTGTTACTATTATTTTTGCAGATGTGGCATGCCATCTCACATCTGCTTGATTACCCACCATAACAGCGGGATGATGATGTCAAGGCTGCAAAGCACCGCTTTAGCGGCTTGGCCTTGATATTAGCAGCACGATGTTGCACCCATAGTGTCAGGCAATACAATCTGTCATCATGCCCCACATAAAGCAGGCAAGTTCTCTTGTTATTGCTGTTTTGGCTACGTTGTGTTTCTACAACTGCCAAGAACCATCTTATATACCTGCGTCTTTAGACGCCTCGTTTGCTTTTATCTGCATAAGCTATGATTTCCGGTGTGTTTCCGGACTGTCGTGATTTCAATTCTTTCTGATTTGAATCCAATCTTTCCCTCGCATAGCATTGAGATGCTTCTGTAAGCAGTAATCGTATATGCCTGTTACCCGCTTTCGTGATGCTGCTCTTGTTTGATTCTCACCACTGGAATTCTCCCCTGGTACAAGACCGAGGTACTGAAGCAAAGTTCTTGGCAGAAGCAAAACGTTTGAAGTCACCAACTTCAACCAGAACAGAAAGTGCTGTATGCGTTCTCACCCCGATGAAACAGCAAAGCTTCTTAACTGCTTCCTGTACTCTTCTAGTGAAGCAAGCTCCTCAATACGCTTGTTCATTCTTTTCTCAAGCTTATCGGAAAGATTCTGATAGGTCAGCAGATATTCGTCCAGGATTTCCTTTGTATAGAGCCCTCAGAGTTAATGATCTAAGCCATTTGAGATGAGCTGCTGTCCAGTGACTTTTTCCATTATAACGATAGCTATGTCGTAAGCAGAACGCAAGTATCTGCTGCTTTTATCTTTTGTAAAGCAAAGTTTGAGTCATCCCTCATGCGCAAGAATTCTTTTTGTTTCTTCATCTTTTGCTGTAGGAATGTGAACAGAGCTATAGTTGTGTTGAGCAAGACATTTAGCAATGATTTCAGCATCGCGCTTGTCTGTTTTAATACGCTTCTTACTACGCTGCTCAAGCATTGTTGTAGGGCAAGAATAACGCAGTTTACATTGTTCGCTGATAACTGGTGATACAGTATAACCGAGGCAACCAGCCTCATAACCGCATATGAAGTTAGCATCATTTCCGTAGATGCTTCTAAGGAACTCCAAATATTTCAGAACCTCCTTGTAATCAGCTTCTGTTCTTTGGTGATAAGAAGCCTTTTCAGCTTCAAGAGTGTATAGCACAAAGTGAAAAATTTTTCCTTATGAACGTCCATTCCACCTAAATTGTGTTATGATTCATTTGATGACCTCCTCAGGCTGCGGTAATCCCTGCTGTTGTTTTACAACTACATTATACAGGTAAATCCACGAATTTTACAAAGTGGAGGTCATTACATATTGTCTAGATGTGAATAAAGCGTATCATATAGGGGCATCCATTAAGGATGCCGGTAAGAAATGCTTTGGAATTTCTCTAATTGAGGACTCGGGTGTAGTTGCAGATTTGTTGAATCGACTGCAAACGGTATAAGTTGGGAAAGACTTCCAAGGTCTATTTGCAAAACTGAATGGTTTGAGAAAAAAGATGATGGGCGCTGCGGTACTGATTAGAGATTTCGGATATTTTTCCAGAATCGTATGCACGTTATAAAGACCAAGTCCTCTGCCTTCCCCCTTAGAGGAATACCCCTTATCGAAAATAGGAGAGAGCTCCAGTTTTTCCGCCTCTGTGCTGTTTTCCACCACCAAAATGAGCATTCTCTCCTCACGTATCAAGGCGATGGCGATTTTCGGATCTTCAGCAGTAAGACATCCCTCTATGGCATTGTCACAGAGAATAGAAAGAATCTTGATGAAATCCAGCAGCTCGATTTGAAAATCATAAATCTCTTCTTCATCTCTACAGAAGTCTCTATCCCTTTACTCTGGGCCTCCAGGAGCTTCGCGGATAAGACACTTTTTACCGCATCATTTTCAATCCGGCTAATTTTTGCAAGGTCAAATTTACTGCTATAAAAAGGGCTTTCCGCTGTCCTTAAGAACCGTATTGTAAATGTTTTGAATGCTGTCAAAGTCTTTCCGCTCATCCCCAGCTTCAAGCTGGTTAAGATATTCATATAGTCATGCCGAAAACTGCGAATCTCTCCGTATAACTCCTCTACATGATGACTGTATTCGGAAAGTGCCTTTAACTCACTATCCTTTTGCTCCAGAACTTCCGCTTCCAGTCTTTCCTTGGAAACGGCATTGATATATAAAAAGCACCACGAAAAAGATAATGATATAGAGATTATTCAGCTGTCCCCGAAGGCTGTCCGCCCAAGAAAATCTGTCACGCAGCATCAAAAAGGCTGTAATCAAAACAGTGTAAACCATCATAGAGAGATTGATCGGCAGTAAAAAGCGGCGAAAAACCACGCGCAAAGCCTTTCTTCAGCTCCTGAAAATTGATTTTCAGGGATTTTTATAATAACAAGATAGAGGGAAAACCAGAAGTTCAATCAGAAGATCATATCCGCCGATACTCGCCTCATTGTAAACGGAAATGCCAAAGAACGGAAAGACATAGAAGGCCAGCAGCCTTCCCAGCAGACTTTCTAAAACAATAGGATAAAGGCCGTAAAAAAGCTTCAGCCCTCCGTCTTTCTTCCGATTTCGATAGAAGCTGTACAGCACGAAGCTCTAAAATACCTGAAAAAGCAAGAGGCGGAAAGAAAGAACAATAGCTCAAAAAGAACCGGAACAAGGAGAAAAAGACCAAAGAGGCATATTTTTCATCGCTAATCTGACGATAGAATAGCATCACATTGACGATTTTCACATATTCAATTGTCAGATTGATCATAGATTCCATACCTTCTCCTCTCTGAAAATATTTTACTGCTTCATCGACTTCATCCGTTCCAGAAGTCCTCTATACTTCATACGGGAAATCAGACAGCTCTCCTGATTCTCGAATATCGCCATTTTCTCCTCCTTATCAATCTTCACAATGTTCTCCGGATTGACCACAAAGGAGCGGTGGCATTGGTACAGTCTGGAATCCGCCTTTTCCAAGTCGGAAAGCCCTGCATAGAACTCGATTCTTTCCTCCTTGGTATGTAAAATCACCTTATGGACGGTAGGCGAAGATTCAAAATACAAAATTTTATGAAAAGGAACCTGTACTCTGGCCATAGCCGTTTCAAAACTGAAAGAATCCTCCGATACAGTAGAGCCAAGTTTTTCCAACGTGTACTCAATAGCCGACTCCACACGCTCGGAAAAATGTTCCTCATCCAAAGCTTTGTCAATAAAGTCCAGTGCTGAAACCTTATAGCGAAAGGTAATCGGCATAAATTCCGAATGGGTTGTCACAAATACTATAGTGGCATTGGGATCCTTGCTTCGAATTTCTTTCGCAATATCCAGCCCCTTCTTTTCTTCTCCTCTAATCTCAATATCCAAAAAGAAAAGCTGATGAGAGCCTCTTTCCGTAATCGCATTAAGAAGCTGCCCGGCATTTCCAAAAATCTCCGGCGCCTTACAAGACAAGCTCTTCCTACTAATCAGCTCCTTTATCACCTTTTCAATGCGGGATTGTTGTATTCTTTCATCCTCTAAAATAAAGATCTTCAGCAAGACTCTCACTCCTATTAAATAAATTCTATGGCAATTTCGAATTCCTATTAAATAATTCATAGTAAAAATATGTGAATTTAAATTATAAATGGCAAAAATCGGCTGCTTCCCAAAAGCTACTGCTATACACTTCAAAAAATAATCGGTTTATTTTACCATGCTTTACCTAAAATAGAGTAAGTTTTTCATTGCGTGCTCAGTATTTTTTTATTTTGAGATTTGTGGTTTTTTTATTGTTCACTTTGCAGTTTATCTCATCTTATCTTCATACTATATTTTCTTTCGTCCCCTTCATAAAAATGCTATACTGTTTCCGTTAATAGACATTAAATATCATAAGCTTCACTCGCTTACGGCACTGCTTAAGAAAAACACTCTATAGGAAAGGAGAAAGAAAAAGTGGATTCTTTTCGATTTGCATTATCTTTCGCTCTTATTGTATGCCTTTCTTTTCTCCTTACCTTTTATATTTATTTTCGGCTTTTATACGGCGTAAAGAAAAACCGGGAAGTCCCTAGGTGGATTTATAAATTCGGGCAGGCTTTTCAGGGTAGAGTTCATATTGAATATGAAAATGCAACGACTTCCGCAGCTCTTCGAGATGCCAACATTTTCCTTTTTTTCTGGCTTCTTTCCAATGTTCTAAGCTTTGCGTTTTTGTATTACAAAAGCGGAAACTACTATGCGGCTGTCTATCAATGTTGTAAGCTACAGTTCCTTATTGTGCTTTTAGCCATGATGCTTCATTCCCTCTTTCAGTTTTTTAGAATGACTTTTCATTCTTCACGGAAGCCCGTCGTTGGTATTCCACAAGCAATGCACTTTCTTGGGTAGCCTTCTTCTCCGGCGTCCTTTTGTCTTCCTTTGTCTCTACCATGGGGTTTCCGGAAAGACCGATAACGGCACAAATTGACGGGACGAAATTAACTATCGGCAGCACAAAAGCCTCTGCACTTTTAGATGCGGGATTTTCTTTTACAGGGAAAAGCGCTGAAAGTAAAATCAACAACAAAAGAAATGACCCTTTTATTACGGTGAATATCTGAAATTACAAAGGATGGAAAATCCTACTGGTTTTATGAGTGTGACCCCTACTTGGAAGGACGAGGATGCATTAAAGAATTGTACCATTACCTATTATGAAATCCCCGGAGATTGTACTCAATTAGCAGAAGTCCAATTTAATAAAGTGAACTTAACCGCACTCTCCCTTTCCGACTTTCAAACCAGGAAAATCACGGATATTTTCTCTTTAAAACCCGCTAACTATAAAGAAATTCAGAATGAGAGCTATTATGTTTTGACTATGCAAACAAAAGACCATGCATTCTGGAAACACTATAGTCTTTATGCATATTTTGATACAAATGGCGTTGTATTCTACTACGGAATCCGCGCTCAACAATCGATTTGGGAATGATTCTATCAGGAAAGGATAATGAAAATGAACTTGTTTAGCTTTGAATTCTTTTTCGGACTTATGGTTGGTCTCTCTTTTCTCCTTACCTTTTATATTTATTTTCGGCTTTTATACGGCGTAATAAGAAAGCGGGAAGTCCCTCAGTGGATTTACAAATTCGGCCAAGCTTTTCAGGGAAGAGTGCATATTGAATATGAAAATGCAACGAATTCCGCCGCTCTTCGAGATGCCAACTTATTTCTCTTTCTTTGGCTTTTGGTCAATGTTTTGACCTTTGTTTTTCTATACCATAAAAACGAAGACGCTCTAGCCGCTCTCTATCAATGCATGAAGATGCCATTTGCTACAATAATCGTAGCCCTAATAGTCCACCCAATCTTGCTTTTACTTAGAATGCAGTTCAGTTCCTCTGAAGACGCTTATCATATCTACTCCACCACCAATGCAGTTCGCGGAGCGGCATTTTTTTCCGTCTTCCTTCTGGCTCTTTACGCCAATATGTAGAACTTCCATAAAAGCCCGTGGAACATAGCGGAATCAGAGGTAAGCAATCGTATATGCTATGCTTACAAACCGTCGACTATTCGTTATGGAAAAAATATTAATATCCTGCTTCAGCCAATAGGAAGGGAAGCATAATACCTCCAAGAATCATCCAAACTGCAAGATTAATGCCTAAATAGCAGACAGGAAAACATAGCTATAGATTTTCCTTTTCGAATCTGTACGGTAAAGCTGCTAAACCACCGGCTGTTTTGATAAGGAGGTCTCCTGATAGATGCCTCCAGCCTGTCTCTGACGCTCCTTTCTCCATCTATGGAAAGAGTATAATTTCCCTCTTCCACGTGAAAAAGGAGTAGAGTTCCATTCTTGCCATCTAAAGCCTGCTTACCGTAGTCCGCATCAGATTGGGAGCAAGACTGACTCTGTTCCCCTGTCTCCTCCTCTACCAGCTGGAAACCGATTTTTCCAAGAGGAGATTTCTGAAATCTCTTCCCGCTAAGCCAAATCCTGCACTTCCCTGAGGAAGGTGAACTCTTCCTCTTCCTCTAAACAGGGCATTTTGAAGAATAGCTCTGCCTCTCGCAAATCGGATAGTGTTTCTAATGCTGAAAATCAATAGTGCAATTCCCATTGGGAATCAATAAAAACATAAATTTCTCATCTTTGTCTCTCTTCCTAAAAATGCTATCTTTTACTGTCATTTCTTTAAGAATACATAATTTCTTTGCTTGAGAACGGCATAATGTATTTCTCTAAGAATGCATAATGTCTTTGTTTAAGAAGGCATAAATAGCATAAACGTCAATCCCAAGATAACAGAAATTGCAGTGATAATCGATAAGATTTTTCCTCTATTCCAATATCGCAGGGTAATATACAGACCGTCCAAAATATCAAAGCCGGGAATACACTGGAAAATAAAGTGCAAGATACATTGTCCTACTTTCCAGCCCTTTTGCTTTCTACTCAGTAAAATCAGGCAAATGGCATAGCTAAGTCCTGCTAATCCCGCCATAAAAGACATGCCGAGGAAAAGTGGTGCCACAACTAAGCTCATGGCGAAGAAAAAGGGAGCAATGAATAGAGTCGCCGGTAGCACCAGCAGCACAAAGGAAAGCCCTATTCCTCCAAGTAAGACCACAAGAAAGATGGCCAGAAAATCAGTACGGCAGGCAGAGAACTGTATTTAAAGAAAAGGAAAGCCTTTATGCTCTGTTCACTATCCCCTCTTTTAAAAATTTTAAAAGCTTCCACAATCTGAGTGATTAAAAAGCCGCTAAACACAAGGGCAAATAGGATATTCAATAAGACATAAAGCTGCAAACTGAATACGGGGCTTGCCGGAAGTAGGAGTATAAAAGCAATCCAAGTGTATAATACAAAAATATGAAAGATTCTGAGAATCCATGAAAAATGCTTCATAAACTTTACCTCCACCGTTGGTATGTCTTGATGATTTTTACTGCAGGTCCGGTAATTTTAGACCTATACTTTCCTGCTCTGATAATCTCTGACTTTGCCTTTTTATTGCCTTACATTCCTCAAAAACATCCTAGTATTTTTATGTTACGGAACGCAATAAAATAATCATAGCGCACTCTACCTTATTGAAAGTTTATACATCACTTTTAAACCAGAGTGTGTTTCCAAGATGGACTTTTATCCGGAAAAGGGACAAACAGAATAGAAAGCCGGTTGAGAAATCCGAACTTAAAACTTATCTTTAATCTTTTTCGTAGAAAACAATATCCATACGATCATTGATCTTATCCATTTTTCCGGTCTGATGATAGCCCATCTTTTCGTACAAATGAAGATTCCCTGCTTCTTGCAGTATCGTGTCCAAGCACCAGTGATGGCAACCATGTATTTTTCTCTACCGCAGAAATTGCCGCTTGGGCATATCCTTTATTTCTATGCTCCGGCATAATCCAGATTGGAGATATTCGTCTTCTACTAGTATCTTTCTTGTCAATCACGCGAATGACACCGACATTTTCATTTTCAACAACAATAAAATAGTAAACAGTCCAAGACTGTTCGTACCTTGCAATGATTTTCTCCAGCCCCTCTGCACCGGGACTCATGTCATAGTCTTGATATTTATCCAATAATTCCGAGAAAGCCTTTATTTGCATTTCCCATATGGCTTTGCAAATCCTCTCTAGTAGCAGCCTTTAATGAAACCGTAGCCATTAGATGACCTCCCTCTATATGCGGTAATCCCTATTACTGTTTGACTCCATTATACAGGTAAATCTGCGAAGTTTACAAAACCAAAGTCATTACCTATGGTCTATAAAGAAATCAAGAAGCAACATAGGATTTATAAAAAGTTAAATATTCTGTCTTAAACCATCAGGATGAAGGAACGAAAAATTCAGCATGGACAAAAATGGCTGAAAGTGTTAAGCTACTATTAGTTAAACGAGACTAATGCAATATTGCTTGTTATCTCATTATGTTATCTCATTATGTTATCTCATTATGTTTTTATTCCTATAGTTACGTAGCTCATACGGTTTGTACTAAATAGCAGAACCTGAACTACATTGATGAAAAAGTTTTAGCGAGGTGAGTGTAATGAAATACAAAGGAATCTATTTTAACTTATTCAGTTTATTCTTGAAAAAACCGATGGTAAAAAAGTTCGGGAAAGATAAGACAAAAGAGAGCTTGCAAAAAGGGCGTATCTTATACCGGGAAATGCTGGAGAGCACGGAAGATGTCGGAGAGAAAAATCCTATGGCGCACAATATTTACTCCGCCTATGTTTTTCTGGCAGTATGCAGAGCGGGAAACTTTTCGGTAGAAGATTTTAGAGAAGTGATTGCTGCATTTATGGACAATCGCATCATCAGAAAAGCCATGAGCTCCATAGATTTCAATAAAGAGACGGACATGAAGAAATTTGCCGAAAGGATGCATAAGGCGGAAGAATGGGCAGAGGCGCATCCGGAATATCAGGATAAAACCTGGGATTTTCATTTTGATGAAAAGCGACATAAGGACGGCTTTTATTATCACTTCACAAGATGCCCTTTGGAAAAATTCGCAAGAGAAAATGGCTATCTTGATTTATTACCCTTGTGCTGTGACATTGACCACATTGCGGTTGAACGAAACAAGGGCGTATTACATAGAGAGCAAACGCTGGCAACAGGAGGCACAATCTGTGATTACTGGTTCGTGGGGAATCAAACGAAGAATCCGCGCTAATAATCCAAAGAGATAATGAGTTCCTCTAGGAGAAATGCCCAAGCGTGATGCTCCACGCTTCGCGAGCAATACTCGTTAAGAACACAATCCTTCATACCTTTGAGCGATTCCAATACAGAAAAAACTATAGAAGGGAGCTAAGATTATATGGGCTATTATTTGTTCTATTTATTCTTTGCCTTTATTATTTGTCTTGCCTACGGCTTCTCCTTTTATCTTTACCTTCTTTTGGAGCTTGCCGTGAAAAAGAAGAAAGAAGTACCGGATTGGTTTTATCGTATCGGGCAGAATATGCAGGATCGAATTCACCGGGTTAAATTAGAAAATAGTACAAACTATGCCGCACTAAAGCAAAGCCGATTTTTTCTCCGGGGAATGCTTCTTTTAAGCTTTTTCTCCTATCTTTTCTTCCATGTCAAAAGCCGTGATACTTTCATTTCACTTTTAAACTGCGGAAAAGCACAGTTTGTCATCTGCCTTGTGATGAACGAACTGACACATTATTGGAATTTGGGCTCCTCTCCAAAGAAAAAGAGAAAGTATTATTCCCCAAGCTTTACCGTAAGCGGATGCCTCATCATCAGCTCCGTTCTGCTGCTTCTTTTTGCGGTAATCATGGAGCAACTAAGATTTCACATTTCGTTTCCTTAGTTATTTCTATCTGTGCTCAATTTCATAAAGCTTTAAATCTGTATCGCCTTTCAGTATTCCTGCAAGAGAATCCGTTAAATAAGATACCGCCTTTTCTCGCGGAATAAAACGGCCCACCTCTTTACCGTTTTTTGTGACGATAATCTCATTGCCCTCCTGAACCATGGCAAGATACCTTCCAAAATTGTTCTGCATCTCCGTTGCTGTTGCAATTGCTATATTTTCTATCATAGTATCACCTCTCGTTTATATTAGCTAATATCAATGCATACTATAATGTATACGTTGCTCTTCATAAATCTGAGAAATCACCGTATGTACGTATTTTGCCATCTGTACAGTATTATTCAGTTCAAGTGCTTTTGGATTAACAATTTCCCCAATGCGAATACTCACATTAGCCGGGCGAAAGCCATGAAAACGCTCATAACACTCCTCTGAATTATAGAATGAAACTGGAACAATACGCGCATTTGCCTTAAAAGCCATTTTAAAACTACCGGGTTTAAATTCCTCCACACCGTCTTCCTTCGTTCTTCTCCCCTCCGGAAAAATAACGACTGAATACCCGTTTTCTATTCTTTGAATGCCTTGATTAATAACTTTTATTGACTTTTTGATATCATCTCGTTCTAAAAACAAGCATCCTATATCTCGAAACCATTTACCAATAAATGGAAATTTTTTAATCTCACTTTTTCCAATGAAAATCAATGGTTTCTCCATTATTGCAATCATTATTAAGCTGTCAAAATTACTTCTATGATTTCCAATATAAACCACGGATTCATCATATATGGTACAGCCTTGAATATCCATTTTTACGCCTAATAATTTGAGCATTTTTCTCGCTATTTTTTTCAAGCTATAAGAAATTTGCATCATGTTCAGTTTTCTTGTCCTTGTATTTCAAATGATGAATCAATCTTACCGGATAAAGAATATAACATAGCTCCAAACAAAAATACAAAAATGTAAAAATCAATCTCTATAGCAGTCTCCACTCCATCGCATCTCTAGCAAGCGACACAAATAGTAATAAAAGTCTCCATAACTGACTAACGAAAAGTCTAAATTTCAGTATCGCATAAGTAAAAACTATCTTTAGTAAAATAAAATAAGCAAACGCTAATCTACTAAATATTGAAAGGCTATTTTGAAAAGCCTAGTATTAAAAGGTTATATATTGAAATACATGCGTAAAAGCCCCAGTATCAAAAGATGCACCGGATAGAATGCATAATCCAGCCACTTACTCTGTTTTTCCTCTTTCCCATTATACGTTAAGCATAATCCAAATCCAAAAAGAATATATTTCCTATGATAGACAGAAAATCAAAGCCCTGCGCCCCCAAAGGGGTTTTTGGTAGAAAATATAAAAAGATAAGCCACTATTACTGCATGGAAATCGATAGTCCAGACTGAGGAACATCGCCAAAATGCTGAAAATCCCCACTAAGAAGCAAAGAAAATCCGATACCATAAAAATTTTGTTCGGAATTTTCCTTTTGAAACTGTCGATGATCCAAATACAACTAAGACATAAGGCCAAAGTAAACATCATGATTATTCCAATTTGGATTGAAAAGCACTTTAGAAGTAAAGAGACCAAAGGGGACCTCGAACATGCCAAAAGAAAGAGAGTCAGAAGGATTACTTTTCCTCCGATTTCTCGTCTTAAAAATCCCTCCACTAAAAAGAACGATAAAGAGGGAAAGGCAATCCTCCCAGAATCGAAAGAAGATTCGATACCTGAAGCAGAAAGCCTTTCCTTCTAAAAATTGGTACTAGCAAAGCATTGTTTACATGGTCAAGAAGCATGGAGAAGAAGGCCACAGCCTTTTAGCTGGGCCCCATTGAGGCATTGCACTTTTTTGCTACTCATCCAGTTCCCAATATCCATTATTTCCACTACCTCTATATCGCTAATTTTTGATTTCTTTCAAATATCTTTGCACTGTTTTAATACTAACTCCTGCAGTCACTGCAATCTCTTGTCTTGTAACTTTATTTTTGGTCTTACTCTCTTTGATGAATTCTATAAGCTTCTGCTTATTGTGAGGACATCATGAGAGACATTTTTCCTACCAACCTTCTGAGTTGCAATTCCTCTTAAGAGGTATTATCGTTCTAAAAATATTTCCCTCCTCAAATATTGGGCTTTGCCCTGAAATAAAGTTGTAATTATTTTTTAGTATTATTAGATTAACAGCTGCAACTAATTTGCTCAATGTTAATTAATACCATACCTAGCATTTTACTTCGATACGTCTTAATGACTCCATATATTAGCTAAGTTCTTGAATTCCTCTTGTTCCTTACTTATACACTACAATAATGAATACTAAAAGAACGTAAGCTTGTTTTTGAATTTCTTTTGAAAACTCCTTTATAACATATCATCGTTATTTATTAAATCAAATATTTCTTTCTTAGAAATATATTTTGAATAACGTTCTTCATTATACTTCCAATTTGTTTTCCCATTAATATCATTACATTTTTCTGCAAATATGCAGATGAACTTAAAACTTATTCAGCTTCATCATGTTTAAATACTAGCTAAATATTGTTGAGAATCTTTCCTGATCTATAGAGTTCCCATACAAAAGAATATCCAGAGCTAAATCCCTCCATATCTAAAAGGTTATTTTCCTCCTAATTGAACATATTTTTCTTTGAAAATATTTTTCTAATTGCTCAAAATTATCTAAACTTGCAGTACTTTCTTTTCTATCCGGTCTCCTCCGCGTCTATTTAATTGTTTCAATCTATCCATTAACCTTGCTATTGTCCCCAAAGTAGTCGCATCTGCATTTTTCTACTTTAGATTTAATAAGTTCATATCTTTCCTCATCATTTATTATCATAGGAATAAGGCGATCGAATACTAGCACTTCGATGTAATCAGAAACAGAATCCTTCAATAGATTATCTAACTTATCCTCTATAATTTCTGATTTAATATCAAGTAATACAGACGCTATCTTACCGATATTATGTTGAGGTATTTCATCAAGTAAAGATTCTAGTTCTTGCAAAAATAATAGATGTTATCTTCATTTATTATTTTATCTATTTTTATCTTTAGAGTCTTCTCATCTGACTCCTCTATAATATTTTTGATTATATCTCTAGGAACTTTGATTTCCTCTAACGTAAATATAAAATAAGTATCAAATTTATCATTATCAGCAATTCTCATCTGCCCTTTGAGATTGCCTATTGGCTGATAAAATGATTCTTGCTACACTATCTGCAAACATCGGAAATAATGATGCTACTGCTTTAATTGCTAATTTTAGATCGTACTTTTAGTATATTAAACTCATCTGTATGCCGTTGGCGTAAGTGTGCATTATTTGCATTATGTAATGCATGTATTGACAATTATTACTACAAACAACTTTTTATTCTGATAAATCCATTTATATAAATTTGGCTCCAATACTTCTAAAGCAGTGATACCTACCAGATCACTCAAATAATGTCTCTTTATATAAAACACACTATATTTAAATTGAAATGTATTAATAAACCTAATCATATCCCACAACGTATTCATATAAGGTTCTACACTATTTTGATAAATGATTTTTCCAGTATACAGTATCCTCATCTATCTTAACGATATCATTCTCATTTATTTCCTAACAATGTCTTTCAGCTTGCTCTTAAATATATTTTTCCAATACAGATTTTCTCAAAACTGGAACTTCAAAAGGAATCTGAATGATTTTATCCAAATATGCTTGTCCATCATAATTCTGTACTTTGTCCAAAGCATTACAAACAATATCTCGATCCATAGCCAATATATAAATTACATTGGGAAAATCTGCTACCTGTTTAACAAGTTGAAAAATATCTTTGATTTGAGTGTTACTCAATCGATCGATATCATCTATTACAACAATAATTTTCTCATGAGACCCTCTTAGTTGTTTTTCAAGATTTTCTTTTTCCTTTTCTAAATCGGGTACATTCATTAGATATTGACCTAAACTTTGTGAAGCACTCTTTAATAGTTCCGAACTGTGATTTCCAATGAAAAATTTTGATATCGTCGCAAATGCTTCCGAATATTTACATAATGCCTCACCCACTTTCTTCTTAATTTCTTCATTATTTTGTTTTACTAAACACCGATATAAACTCGCAAAAAAGATACTAATAAGATCATTCTGATCTGCATATAATTCCACGGAGAAAACCTCATAACAATTGGTTTATTGGTGCCACTTTGATTAATACTTTTCAAAAGCCATATTAATAATCGAAGTTTTTCCTGTTCCCCAACTTCCATATAGACCTATTACCAAGCACTCCTCGCCACTATATGCGCTAATTGCATCACGAGTTTTTCCGAAAAATACTGCTCTTTTCAGTAAATCTTCATCTTTAGAGTTAATTGGTCTATCTGCAAAAATAATTCATAATCTCTCTCTCTTATAATACTTTCTTTTGTTTCCAATATTTTTAGATAAAGCTTCCAACTTGTTTTTAATTTCTCCAAACTCTTTAGGGCTCATCTCAGTCATATTATCGATTATTATCTTTTTAATATTTTTCTATGGTATTTTGAACTTCCCTATAAGCAAGTGATAAAATCTTATTCTTATTATTTTGTTCTTTCTCTATTGGATTACCGAACTCATATCTCCCTCTCTGTACCTGTCTAACGTATTTTAGTTTTGCTGCACGATATATTATTCCTGAGATTTTCCCTAGTGTAAAATCATACTTTTCAAGAGCTACGTGAATTTCACGGTGAAATAATGCTCTATACAATATTCTGCATAGTTATTTTATAAAGTTTCAGCGTTTCGAAGTTTCCTTTAATGTTCCTAAACCTTTTCACTTACCGTGTATATGTGACTCTTAAATTCAACAGCTCTAAAAATCCTACTATCACTCTATCAACAAGCATTATCATATAATCTATATTCTATAAGCTATAGAAATTGAGCTTCCTATATGTTGCTTATATATAAAGCCAATATATTTATTTCCAACTGTTTGATTGAATAGCACAATGATAAGTCAAAGGATTAAAGTTCATGAAATAATTGTTCTTTTTATATCAAAAAGTAGCCACTCTTTCCAAATGAAAACATTAACTGTTTTCCTTTTCAAAATCTTCATCAGTAAATCTCTAGGAGAATACTCTAAGAAACAACTATTCTCCTAAAACAAGCTTTTCATAATCTTCTTCGGCACACACATCATTACGGTTCTTTCCGGATCCACCACCTGGCAGAAACGCAGGTCTCCCACGGCACTGAGAAGCATACCGGCTTCATTTAAGGAGAGTCCCAGATTCTCCTGTACTCTTTCATTCATGATTCGTACCGCATGAAAAACCGCTTTTTCTATCTCTTCGTGGGAGTAGATTACACCGCAAAGCTCTTCATTTTCCAGCATAGGTGTTTCAATGCTAATCCCCTTAATCACAGACAGTCTGACCTTCACCTCCGCGGAAATTTCCACACCGCTGACCATCACTTCTCCATCTCCCATAGCAGCATGCACATCTCCTAAGGAGAATATAGCGCCCTCATGGAATATGGGAAAATAAAGGCTTGCTCCTTCTTTAATGCGCTTGTTATCCATGTTTCCGCCGTGGCAGCCCGGTGTACCGCAGTTAATGGAACCGTCCTTCGGAGCAACGCCGATAACCCCATCATCGGCGTAACATCAAAGACCAGCTTGTCGTTAAAATGAACCTGGCCCTCTTCCACCTTGATCCTTTTAACAGACTCTTCTTTCACCAAAGAACCTAACACGCCATTGTCCGGAAGGGCACACATTACGCCCTGCTTATCCAGAGCAATTTCCAGGATTTCCACCTTGAGCACATCTCCTGCCTTTGCATTCTGCACATAGACAGGGCCGGTGGCGGGATTGATACGGTCCCAGTTCAAAACTCCCGATACAACTTCCCTCTTCACTAAGCTGGTTATCAAAGCAGTCGTGGGTACGGAAAATGACTGTTTTCTCCATCCATCACCTCCGCAACACATTCATTTTTAGCGTCAAAAAGCAAATACTCTATTATTTTCAATGATTTTCACTAATTTTTCCTTCATCCGCTTCCCTAGGCCTAATTCGGCCTTTTGATGTAATACAAGTTTAAAAAAACGGATGATTCTCCTTTCTGTCTCTAGGTTTCAGTATATATTTTTACTTCATGAGATTTTAAAAAAGTCGAAGCTACTGAACCAATAGCGAATCGTTGTAAAGAGGCATTTGCCATTCCGGATTAAGATTCCAATAGTTTTTCGCCTCAATGATACCATCCTATACAAGCACCTCCTAATAGTCAAATGCTTGTTAGGTTTTGCAGCATTCGGCAATGTAGGTTTTGCAGCATTCGGTAAAGTCTCACTTTGTTTTGATGGCTAAAAAGAGGCTAGAAGTAAAATAATGAAACTGGCATGATTTTTCTATAAAGGTGTATACTTCAATCGGAACGCCATTGTCATCAAAATCGACTCGGAAAGAAGGCAGGAAAATGAAGAAAATTCTTATTGTAGTAGATATGCAAAGGACTTTATTGACGGTTCTCTGGGAACAAAGGAGGCGGAAGCCATTGTACAAAAGGTAAAAAGAAAAATTCTCTCCTATCCCAAAGAAGATGTCTACGCAACCCTAGACACCCATAGAGAGGATTACCTCTCCACTCAGGAGGAAAAATCTTCCTGTTTCTCACTGCATTAAGGGGACGGAGGGCTGGCAGTTGGACAGCGCTCTTCAGGGAGCTTAATCTTAGAGAGATCATTTCTTTGAAAAGCCCGGCTTTTTGGAAGTTTGGAGTTGGCAAATGCTATGAAAGCCCTTTGTCAGGAATCCAAAAGTAGAGGGCAGGATTTCTCCATCGAGCTTATAGGCTTATGTACCGATATCTGCGTGGTTTCCAATGCTCTTCTTATAAAGGCATTTTTACCGGAAGTCCCTCTCTCTGTGGATAGCCGGTGTTGCGCCGGGGTTACTAAAGAAAAGCATGAAGCCGCTTTGGAGACTCTACGCTCCTGTCAGGTGGAGGTGCTATAGAAAAATAACGGGCTATCAAAAATCAAAAATTATATAAATTTTCGGCAATATAGGTCTAAATAAGGGGTAGTCTGAGCCCGTCGGTACTTGCGAAAAACAAGAGAATCGCGGTTTTCGCTTGAGTATCCGATACGTGGCGAAAGCTAGCGAGAGCGTGCCCCAAATTTAGACCTATATTGCTTAGAAAACTATTTTGATTTTGATAGCCCGTTACTGTTTCTGGTATGAAATTCAGCGTCCGCTTTTATTTCTCCAATGCCTGATCCACATCGGCAATAATATCCTGCATCTTCAATGCCTACAGACATTCTGATAAGATCGGGAGATACGCCTGCTGCCAGCAGCTCTTCATCATTCATCTGTCTGTGGGTAGTGGATGCCGGGTGCAGCACACAGGTTCTGGCATCCGCAACGTGGGTAACGATAGCAGCCAGCTTCAGAGAATCCATAAACTTTACAGCCGCCCTCTCTTCCCCCTACTACACCGAAGGAAATAACTCCGCAGGAACCCTTTGGCAGATACTTTTTAGCCAATTCATGCTGGCTGTCCTTTTCCAAGCCGGAGAAGGAAACCCAGGATACCTTCGGGTGCTTTTCCAAATGCTTTGCTAAAGCCAAGGCATTTTCATAATGTCTTTCCATTCTTAAGTGCAAGGTTTCCAGACCTACGCCAAGGTAGAAGGAGTTTTGCGGAGAAGGAATGGAACCTAAGTCACGCATCAGGTTGGTGGTCATTTTCACAATATAAGCCGCCTTCCCAAAGCTCTCCGTATAGACTGTTCCGTGGTAGGTTTCGTCCGGAGTGGTCAGTCCCGGGAATTTCTCACTATACTTGGTCCAGTCGAAGTTTCCGGAATCCACAACTGCACCTCCAACGGAGTTGGCAAAGCCGTTCATATATTTTGTGGTGGAGTGTGTCACGATATCTGCTCCCCACTCAAAAGGTCTACAGAAATGGGAGTGGGGAAGGTGTTATCCACGATTAATGGCACGCCATGCTGATGGGCAGCTTTGGCAAATTTTTCGATATCTAAAATTTTCAAAGCCGGATTCGCTAAGACTTCTCCAAAAACCAGCTTTGTGTTGGGACGGAACTTGGAATCCAGTTCTTCAGCAGAAATGTCCGGATCCACGAAGGTGGTTTCAATGCCCATATTTTTCATGGTCTTTGCAATTAAGTTGTAGGTTCCTCCGTAGATTGCGGAAGAAGCAATCACGTGATCTCCTGCACCGGCAATATTGAAGATGGCATAGAAGTTTGCCGCCTGACCGGAAGAGGTTAGAATAGCTGCAACACCTCCCTCCAGCTGGCAGATTTTATTTGCCACAGCATCATTGGTGGGGTTAGCCAGTCTGGTATAGAAATATCCGGGCTCCTTTAAGTCGAAGAGGTCTCCCATTTGCTGGGAAGTCTCGTATTTAAAGGTTGTGGATTGCACAATAGGAACCACTCTGGGCTCTCCTTTTTGCTCATAGCCCCCTGTACACAGATGGTATTAATGTTGTAATTTGCCATGATATTTACTCCTTTCGCTCATTTTTTCTACTATATATTTCGAAGTCTTGGGCTGTCAAGGGAAGGAAAAGTGGAACTTTACACTTTACACTCAAAAATATTTTATACTTACATAACATAAATTCCGCTGTTCTCCATGATTTCTTTTATCTCAGACAATTCACTGAATATCTCAGTTTTTGATTGATTTCTGACTAAGTTGACAAGAAGAAAAAGACATCATAATGATATGGAACTAAAAGCAATCTGAAAAATTATATAACTCTTTAATTCAAAAATTTCTCCTAATCCTATCTTGTCCAAGTTTTTAAATTCTATATATTGATTGTCATCAAATGTTTTAAATAAAGAATCCCTATAACCATTCTATAAACTCTTTAAATAAAAAGTAGAGACACATACGAATTAGAAAGTTCATAACATAATTCGTTTATAAAATTTGATTTCTGCAAATCCATAATATTCTTTCTGAATCGATTTTATTTATGACCATTTCCCATATTTTAAACTCCTCAAAATTCATTATCTTCCTATGGGATGCGTTCTGCATAAGCGAGTCTGAATATTAGTACTACTACAATATCTTCGAACTCTAAAAACTTAATAGGTATTCAAAATTTCATTACTAAAATCCTCGCCTTGCATAAGTTCATGCTTACTAGCTGTTCCTCAGGCCATTATGTATATATGTGGGTATATATTTATTTTGCATTTTCAGAGAAATCTTTTATGAGATATGTCATTCTGATATTTTTTCATTAATAACATGTTCAAAGACAATGTCAAAAACATCAGAAAAATAATGTGCTCCTTGAATTTCAGAATCTATTTGATTTAAAATTTTAACACACTTGTCATCATTATCCGAGTATGGATGGACTCTAAAAACTGATGTCACTCAGCTCTACAATTTCTATAATTTCAGAGATGCATACATTGCTTTTTAATGGTTCATCTTCCCAATTATATATTATATTTTTCTATAATTCCCCAAAAACATCTTTATACTCTTTGTTGTGTTTTCAGCTCTTCTTCTATCCTAAGTAATTGTCGTAAATCTTGTTCTGCTATTTGAAAAAGCCTAATGGTATTATAGTTAATCTTTCAAAGAGTATTCCATTTTATTTTGTAGTAATTCTTTAACAACTCCATTCTCTGTTTAAACAAAATATGTAATAATGTCTTTAATATTATTTTGAGAGCTCAGAATCTCTGTGGTGAAACACTCTAGTCAATATCATTATCTATTATTTTTCTGTTCAGAGCTAAATGTCGCCATATAAAACTCTATTTTTCATTATCAGTTTTACCAACTTCATTTCCTCTGTTAACAATATAGCTTATAAGTGTTTCAACATTAGCATAAAAATCACGATCTAAATTTATGATATTTTTAAAAAGATAGTTTTTAAAGAGTTTTTGGGAATGAGTTTTAAGTTCTAATTCGATTTTTGTATTTTTCGTACTCTATTAGTAGTTTTATATAAATAGCTACAAGTAAACGCACCGCTGGATAAAGCAACAGATTCTATAAGTAGTGCTGTACAATAAAAAGGAACTTACTATAAATACAACAAAGCCAAGATGATTTTATATATTGAATTTTTAGTAGTAAAAAGAATAAAAAGTTATTAAATATTTCACTTTGAAAAACTTGTTTCCGAACACAGAGACTATACCGGTGTACCAGCAATTATCCAAAAATATAACCTAACAGGAATAGTACTAAATGATTTTAACCAGAAATTATCATGGAATTTTATTTTTCTTTATATTGTATCCTAAATAATAATTCTCTTTATTCTCAATATCGACCGATCTGATTTTTCCAAATAATTTGATATAAATGTCATGATAGATACAAGCCCTACAGACATTAAAAACATTTCTTTCCCTTTAATTGTACCTCTATGTTTTTATAAATAAAGAGTAAGATAAGATAATGCTTAGCCATATAGAAATATGTTTCCAAGGATACCTACAAATTGCATACATAGATAAAACCAATTTTACTATTTTCACTATCCAAATATAAATGGCGTATTCTATTTCAATTTTTAAATTTTTCAATCATAATACATATCTTTACCTTTCTTGTAGCATTAAATATATTTATTTCATGTTAATTTCTGTAAGCTGAATTGCATATTCAAGTGGAGATCCAATCAGCGCGAGAGCTTACAGATATATTTCTATACAAGCTATACCTATTGTAAAAAGTGCTTTCGATAATTCATCAGCCCTTGCGCCCTATAACCCCTCTTTCATAATAAAAATATATTGCTGGATAATCCCTGCATTTTTCTCCATACAAGGAAAATGGAGATATCGCCTCCACATTCTTTCTCTATGGCGCGGAAAATCCAGACATCCACCGGAACGCAGGCGGTTCTTCCATAGGCAAATAAGGCAATGCAGTTTGCCACCTTTATGCCTACGCCCATGACGGCCTGCAGCTTTTCCAGCAATGCATGGTCGGGAAGTTCTGCAATGGCTTGTAAATTCAGCTCTCCACTATTGACCTTTTGTATTGCGTCCAGAATATACTTCACCCTATAGCCAAGACCGCAGGCTGCTAAGCTCTTCCTCTGTAGCTTCCTTCATTTCTTCCGGAGAGGGAAATGCCTTTAGCCTCTCTTGTTCAGTAACAATATCATGGCCGTATTTCTCCGACAGGGCTTCCACGGATTTGATGATGGCGGGAATACTTTTCCGTTGGGAAATAATAAAGGTGAGAAGCATTTCCCAAGGGTCTTGCCGTAGGAGTCGTACTCCTCGTCCATGGGCAATAGCCTGATCCACGAATTCATGCTTTCCGCTTTCCGAAACTGCGATTTCACTATAGCATCTTTCCAAATCAAAAAAGGGAAACCAGATCGTTTCCCAGCTTTCTGTATCACAGGACACCGTATATACTCCGGCTTCTCTGTCTTCAGGGCCGAAGGTAAATAGCGGAATCTCCGGAGATAAAACGATAGCTTCCGTCCTCCAGACATTTTCCCCGGAAACACTGTCCGCTATCAATTATTTTCTCTAAGTCAAAATCATCTTTGATGGTCACTTGCATAAATCACACTCCTATAAAGCTTTGTGAAATATCATAGCACAAAGACTGCTAAAACTTTTTAGCCTTATATAAACTTTTCATCACTTGCATCAAAAAGTCGCTCCTTTATGTTATACTTAAAAAGTTTCAATAAGAATCCAAATATAAGAAAGGAAATGAACGATGCATCAAATTGATTTAACAGAAAGAAGAACAGCAAAAGCTTAGAGAACTTTGGACGTCTCCGAAAATTCAAAAAGCTCGAAAAATTAATGAAGAGAAGCTTCTACCTCGAGGAAAGCCCTGTTTACCTTTTTCTTATCTTGTTTCTCCCGCTCTTCCGTTTTTAAAGTATTTCTCGTTTTGCCCTATCCTGATAATATCTCGGGAATCACTTTACCGTATTTCAGGGCATATCTCTGCTTTTTATGAAATAAGTATCTTTGGGTGATAGTTTGTTCTTCTCCTTGGTATCGTTGGTCTATACATCATAGCCGTAATGCTTAGTATTATCTTTTTAAAATAATAAAAACTACCGGATACTGAGGGAAAGTCTATTATGAATCGAGATACTTCCCTCCAATGATGAGATATCATTCTTCCCAAAGGCAGAATTTGACGAGAACAATAATCTTCCTCTAAATGCATTTAAACAAAAGCGGTGCCGATTTTTCTTATTACTACCCGTCGGTTTACTGGATTTGCAGGAGCAACCCGAGCTAAAAATCACCGACTTATATGCTTACTCTCCCAAAAGGGAAAAAGACAGGAAAGGTTTATACGAATTCTACAGGGCAAGTTTATACTTTACAATATCATTCTCATTTTGAAGGACAGCTAGAATTGTTCCCACGGAGAAAGTGTGGGGGAAAGAAACAAATGGAGGCATTTTCCTGCCTGTGACGGAGAAAAGAAAATCGATGTAGAAGATATTACCCACAATGAACATTACAATATCTTCTGCACCGATGAACAGGCTGCGCGAAAATTTCTGACACCGACTATGATTTCCTGGTTTGACAGACAAATTTCTTCCGGGTTAGGCTTTTCCTTAAACGACGACCGAATTTACTTGATAGTGAAAAAGCGACTTGGCCTTATTCACTCCCCCAAAGAATAAGAAGGCATGGAAAAAATGGAACATGGAGAAAACCGCCCGGCAGATAAAGTCCATGGTGGCTTCAGCTAGAGAACTTGCGGAAATGTTCTAACTAAAAAAGACATACTATATGCTCTACGAGCGATATCATTAATAAAAAAAGCGGAAAATACTGTACTGTCTCAGCATTTTCCGCTTTTTTCATTTTTTCTACGCAGAAATCCTCTTCTTATTCAGATGCCTTAAAATTGTATATCGGTTTCAACACCTCGATAATATCCACCGTATCTTCCAAGACATTTAATATATCCTCCAAAGACTTATAGGCCATAGGCGCCTCATCCAAGGTCGCTTGATTAATAGAACTCGAATAAATCCCCTTCATGCTTTCCCGGTATTCTTCCATGCTGAGCTCATTTTGTGCCTTAGTCCGAGACATGACCCGTCCCGCCCCATGCGGTGCGGAATAATTCCATTCCGGATTTCCCTTTCCAAGAGCCAGAATGCTTCCATCTCGCATATTGATAGGAATAAGAACTTTTTCTCCTGCATGCGCTGCTATAGCGCCTTTTCGAAGTATCATTTCTCCCGAGTCAATATAATTATGTATGGTATGAAAAGCATCTGTTCCACTTAGATTGCATTTTGCGAAAATAATCTTCGCCATCATCTCCCGATTTCTTTTTGCAAAATGCTGGCAGAGTTCTACGTCATGAAGATAGTCCTGAAAAGCTTCCCCACTTAGATAGCATAAGTCCTCCAGTATATCCGGCACCTCCTTATGTTGCATAATCGCGATGTTTTGATACAGTTCCGCTACCTGCTTCCCGAGATTTCGACTTCCGCTATGAATAATAAGATATTTTGTTCCGTCTCTCGAACTATCCACTTCAATAAAATGATTTCCTCCTCCAAGAGTTCCCAGACTTTTCCGAAGACGATTCGGATTTTTAAGCTGTCCGTAGCAATGAAGTGCCTCTAAATCAAACTTTTCCTGTTCTCTATCCCATACGCTCATTCCGGACGGAATAAAATGCGCGGCTTTATCCAGTCTTTCTAAGTCGATTTCCATCTTTCCCAAATTAATCGTATACATTCCGCAGCCAATATCTACGCCCACAATATTGGGAACGACTTTGTCGTGAACCGTCATTGTAGTTCCAATCGTGCAGCCCTTCCCGGCATGCACATCCGGCATAATACGAATTTGACTCCCGGCTGTGAATTCGTAGTCACACATTCTTTTTATTTGCTGAATGGCGCAGTCCTCCACCACTGATGCAAAACAAACTGCCGTATTGACCTTTCCCTCTATATTAAACATACTTTCCCTCTCTACGTGCAAATCCTTTCGATAGCGCTCGGAAGATAGTGTTTCCAGCATAAAGGAATAGGGATCCAGAATCCCTCGGACAGCATGGAAAAGATTTGCGGAGAAGCACCGGACACCAGGGCTACTCCCTGCTCATTTTTCGTGACAGGCTGTTGCAGGTTTCTACTTTCCACGTTCCAAAATACAATTTGCGGAAGCTTGTAGCCATACTTTGCAAACTTCTTTTTTGCGCACTCAAAATTCGTCATTTCCGCATGTTTTCACACAACAATCAAACTCCATGTCAGAAATAATATAGAGTTTTTCAGAATTTCCTCCTGCTTTCGCCTGATGTCTTTGAATGGCTGTATTCAGAATTAAATCAAAAGCTCTCTGCAAATCCGTATTGGCATACTCATTCAAAGCTTACGCAGTATCGTAAGTTTTATCTACAATATCCTCCCCTTGCACCTCCACCAGTCTCGGATTTTTCAGAAAAGGTAATAAAATGATTATGGAAAACATCCCTTGTTGTGCTCTGCAAAATAAATCCCCTAAAGACTGTGCCACTGCCGCGGGCATATAACCGAGCCCCCAGTTATCGAACATGGATGCGGAACTATCCACTATGCAAGAGCATTTTCCGCCCCTGTATAGTCCGGAAGAGCCTTCCAGGTGATATCCATCGAACGGCGTTCTTCTTCCGTGATTTCCTCTTCCATTATATTTTTATGAATAATGGATGCTGCGATATCACAGGGCGTCAAGGTTCCCGTATTCATCACGGAGGGATTCGTTTCTGCCTTTTCCAAAAAGGCATAGTACCTCTCCCTGTCATTTCTAAGAAAAGCCAGTCTATACTTATACAAAGCTTTAGAGGGCTGCTTCTCATAGGAAAAGGAGTAATCCTTCTCCCGAAGATAATTCTCCATCAACTTTATTTCTGCTCGCAGTGAAACAAGGACTTTACGATACTCTGCATCGCTAAATCCCAAAGCTTTTGCAAGTTTCTTTGCACTTTTAACGCTATCCTTTATTGCTGGTATTCACGGAAGGAAGCCATTTGGCGAATAAAGAGATGCTATCTCCGATTTTCAGGGCAGCAAGATCCTTATTCAACTGCTCTTTTATAAAGCGAGCATATCCTTTTCGCAAGGTCCGTCCAGAAGGGAAAGCAGGTCATCAAATCTTCCGTACTCCGGAACATTTGTAATATTCTTTCGAACGGAATCCGCCTCATGAAGAGATAACCACTTCAGTATAGACCGAACACTCTTCTCTCCCCAGGCCATCCTCGAATATCCCTTGCGAAGAAGAGAATCTTTCATAGCTATATTCCTGTCTTCCGTATAGGCCTTGATAAATCGGGAAATGATTTCATTGTCCTCAGCATTTCGCAAAGCACCAATGGTGGCAAAAAGATCCAGACAGCAAGAGTTTGTGCTCCTGTTGGTAAGAGCGCCATTCTCCGTATATGTCAGATTCTCTTCTTTTCTTAAAGTCCTCTAAAAACATTGCTCCTACCTCCTTCTAAAAAAAGAAACAGCCACAAGATACTTTATAAGGTAGAGGGTATTCGCCCTTCCAGCAGGGGAGTTGCACCCCGAAACGCGTCGGGACCGTAGCCCTAGCGCCGACTATCTCAGCCAAATATCGCCATGACTCTGTTTGCTGTTAGTATCTTTTCCGACTGTTTTCACTTTACCTAGGGGAATACTCCTAAGCTTTACACAAGACACACCGGACTAAACATCCGCATTTGATCTCAATTCCAAACATAATTGGTTTTTGCTGTATGTGTCTTTCGTGCCTTTATGATATACCGATCAGGAGATAAAAAGCTGAAGAATATAAATATTTTTCAACTCCCAAATTTATTGTATAAATTACTGTATTTTCGTATTATAAATAGTTTAATGTCCATTTAGAGTTTAATAATTGCTGAATAGTCGGTTTTCATTGTTTTTAAATGAAGTTTCGATTGTGACTCATTGTCGATTGAATGTGTTTTTAAGCATTTTTAAATAATGCATTCAGGGAAATGTTCATGTATCTGATAAATGGAGGACATCATGACGGAGAAATATAAAATTTATATCCCGGAAGAGATGCGCTTACGTCTTTTGAATGATGCGGAGCTCTTTGATTTTTATAAGAAGGACGGCTCTATAAATCTGAATGGATTTTTGAAAGACTTTACTGCTTCAATATTTTTGATGAATATCGTGAAACAAAGGAAAGGCTCCTCGATACTATTTTATTCGACCTCAGTGCATTTTCCTCTATTTCCCATGAAGACGCCGATGCCATCGCGGATAAAATCATGAACAGCTATATGCGAAATACGGAATTCAAGAGTGAGCGAAACGCTGCCATCACTTTGACGGTCAGCGGACGCTCTTTAGACGATTATGCATTCTATTGAAAATAATATGCTCTCTCGGGTTTCTCTCTCCCAGTATCTTAATGACTTTTTCAGCTCCTACCTATCTATTTCCAGAAAAGACCGTGAGAGAATTCTCTTTCAGGATATCTTTGAGGAGTTAAACACTGCCATTCGAAAAAATAGTATTATCCGTTTTACTTCCACTTCCGCTCCAAAAGTTATTTTTACGGTTCAACCTTATTGTATTGCCGCATCCAAAGAGGAGCAGTGTAATTATCTTCTTTGCTTAGACAACGAAACCGGCATACCCAGATCCTTCCGTATCTCAAGAATTCGTGCCTTATATAGCTCTTCCGATAAATTCATTCCGAATGAAAGCCGAAAACTGGAGCTCCAGGAAATTGCCAGAAGAAGTCCTCAATCCACATCCAAAGGAATTGAAGCCGAAGTCCGCTTAACGGAAAAGGGCATGCAAAAGTTTCATTTCATTACTAAAAACAGGCCGGATGTATTAAAAAAAGAAGGAAATACTCTTTATTTTAACTGGCCAAAAACACAGTTGGAAGAATATTTCCATCGCTTCGGAAAAGAGGCAGTGATTCTTGAGCCGGAAGAATGTCGGGAATCCATGCGGCTCTTTTACAAAAAAGCATGGGAGGCGTATAGGAAGAAAGAGAAGATTATCCTTGAAAAGCAGCAATAAAAACGATAGAATGGTTATACCCATAGAGAATTATGATTCTTATCACTGTAATGCCGGAAAGAAGGGTTCTCTATGAAGAAATGTATGGATGCAGATAATTTACACCGGAGACTTGCCAAAATCATGGGACAGATTAAAGCCATTGATCGGATGGTGGATGATGATGTTCCCTGTGAAGATGTGCTGTCTCAAATCAGCGCAGCTAAGTCCGCACTAAATAAAGCCGGACAAGTCATTTTGGAAGGGCACATCCACCACTGCATTAAAGACGCGGTGGAGCAGGGTGATGAGGCCGAAATTGAAAATTTCACAAAAGCCATCGAACGTTTTGCCAATATGCAGTAAGGATTTTTCAAAGATTTCTGTTTGAGTCTATATGCGGAGCTACTATAAAGCGCTGCTATAGGCTCTTTTTTATTCTGAGCAAGTGACGCGGACGAAGCCTGAGACAGCTTATTCTTAACGAGTATTGCACGCGTAGTGTGCAATATCTCGTTGGCTGCTTTCACATCAAATCATTTTTCTTATATGCTTTAATTTTTCTTGACAACTTATACCCCTATAGGTATATTATGTAGCTATACCCTATTGGTATTAATCAAGATATTAGAAATTTTTATTTTCATTTTTCCCGATAATAAAGCAAAAAGGAGAAGCATGCATGAAAAAAATGATGTTCAAATTGGAAGAATTGTTGGAAGTTGGTGGAATGAAAAAGATATTGTATTCCTTGTGATTGGCGGTGTTTCTCTTTTATTCAGTCTCATGAACAGTCGTTTTCCCTTTCTTCCCCTCCCCTTCGACATTGCCTGGCTCTCCATTCTCTTCTGCGGAATCCCTATCATCCTGGAGGCGGTGATCGGACTGACTACCCGCTTTGATATTAAAGCGGATGTTCTGGTTTCTCTTGCGCTCATTGCCTCTATTTTCATCCACGAAGATTTCGCGGCAGGAGAGGTGGCATTCATCATGCAGCTCGGTGCGCTCTTGGAGGACTTGACTGTGGCCAGAGCAAGAGCAGGCATAGAAAAGCTGGTACAGCTCACTCCCCAAACTGCCCGTGTCATTTCCCATAACGAAGAACAAATCATCCCGGCAGAGCAGGTTCAGCTTAAGGACATTCTGCGGGTGCTTCCCGGAGAAACCATTCCTGTAGACGGTATCCTTCTTTCCGGGCAAACTTCCGTAAATCAGGCGGTAATGACCGGTGAATCTCTACCGGTAGACAAGACGGTGGGAGATACGGTTTCCAGCGGAACCGTGAACCAATACGGTGCCTTTGAAATGAAGGCAACCAAGGTCGGTAAAAAGACAGTTCCATTCAACGTATGATTCAGTTGGTCCAATCTGCGGACGCTGATAAGGCAAAGATCGTGGGACTGGCTGACCGGTGGGCTACCTGGATTGTAGTGATCGCGCTCTCCGCAGCAACCCTCACCTGGCTTTTTACAGGGCAAATCATTCGTGCCGTCACCATACTGGTTGTTTTCTGTCCCTGCGCCCTTGTCCTTGCGACCCCCACTGCTATTATGGCTGCCATCGAAATGCCACAAAACACGGTTTTTCTTGTTCGGGAAGGAGATGCCTTAGAGCGTCTTGCCGGGTGCGGAAAATCACCTTTGATAAGACGGGAACATTAACTTACGGAACCCCCGTTGTCACCGCAGTGAAAATCCCTTTCCTCCTACTCCGAAGCGGAGCTCTACGCTTATGCCGCATCCGTTGAAAAATGTCCGAGCATCCCCTGGGGAAAGCGATTGTCCATTGCTATGGAAAAGAAACTCTTCCCGTCCAGGATTTCCACATGGAGCCGGGAGAAGGCGTTTCCGCTATAATTGACGGAAAAACCATCCATGCAGGAAATGCGAAACTCTTCAACAGAATCCACCTGAATGCAGAGGTCGCTAAAGAAGCAGAAAGCTATCTTTCTGACGGAAGCACCGTCATTTACATGGGAATCGACGGAGAGTTGGCAGGGATTTATCGTTCTTTCCGACACACTGCGTACAGAATCCTATGATACCATTCAGAAAATAAAGCTTGCATATCACCCCGTACTCCTTACCGGGGATCATGAAAATGCCGCTTTAAACATTGCAAAGAAGGTAGGTATTACCGAGGTAAAGGCCAACTGTCTTCCTGAAGATAAATTAACTGCGATAGAAGAGGCGCAAAAAAGAGGAAAAGTGTCTCTATGATTGGAGACGGCATTAACGATGCACCTGCTCTGAAAAAGCAAATGTCGGTATCGCTATGGGGAGGAATCGGCAGTGATATTGCCGTGGACGCCGCAGACATTGCTTTGGTAGATGATGAAATTAAAAGAGCTCCCCACCTTCTTGCTCTATCAAAGAGAATGATGAAAACCTATAAAAATCAATTTAAGCTTCTCCATGGCGCTGAATTTCCTTGCCATTGTGCTGGCCATTACCGGCATACTAGGACCGGTTGTGGGCGCTCTCGTGCACAATGCAGGAAGTGTACTGGTTATTATTAATTCTGCACTGCTTTTAAAATGGAAGGCACAGGAATAGTCTCTATTTTACAAAGTCCGATTTCTTTCAATCCTCTGTCATACAGAGCAGTGAGGCATAGCTCTCCACAAATATTGTGTAAGCTATGCTTCGTCATCCCCCTTGGCATGACAATATCCAAATATTCTTTTGTTCTTAGGGAAAAGAGCTTTTGCTTTCCCTTCCAATCGTCATTGTTAAAAAGCGGTGTGAGAATGAGATAATCCGAATGGGTGAAAGTTCCGTTCACCCCGGACTTTTTTCCTCCCGCTTTCAACTGTTCCGACTCCAAAAGCTTTTCCTTGACCTTGCCCTCAGGGGAGATTTTTGCCAGAGCATAATAATCCATTCCCCATTTATTCACCGAGCCTGTACTTTCTCCCGAAGTAAAGGCGTAGAGTTCTTCTTTTTCTATTTTTAGACTGTCGATTTTCGGAGCATCCTTCGTCCTGACATCATGGTGCGTAAAGGCATTTTTCTCTATTTCCGAAAAGCCTTTCCACTTGGCTTCTTTTTTTACAGGATCAAAATCTAAAAGGCCAAAACATCGGGACAGACCGTAATACACTTCCTTTTCAAAGCAGACGGGAATCAGCTTCCCTCTGAAACAGTCTGAAAATACCGCTCTCTTGCATTTTCCGGCAGCACTTTGCTAAAGGGCAAAAATCCATTCTTAATCGGGATGATTTCCGGCGAAGAAAAATCTCCGGTAAAATAGAAAATTTCTTTCTTGGCTTTGATTACCCCGAAACCGTTTCCAAATGAAAAAAGCAGCAGATCATTTTCCCGGTCCGGAAAGTCCTCTCCAAGCTCTATTTCCTGTATGCCGGTTTCGGACAGGGACAAGAACAGAGTAGGTTTCGGCGCTTCTTCCTTTCTTGTTAAGAGGAGGGCTCTCGCCCTCGATCCGGACAGTAGGCATGAGAAATAAAAAGCATTTTTCCTCCTCTATCGTTTCAGCACCCTGCGTTAGGGCTCTTTCTCCTGAAAGAAAGTCTGTACTGTACACATAGGTATATGCTTTTTCGGCTTGTATTTTTGTATAAGACTTAGCTTTAAAGCGGCCATGTCATTCCTCGCTATTTTCGTTATCTGCCTCTGTGTTTTTCTTTTTTCTTCGCTTGCTTCAGCATAAATTGCCGTTCTTCCTCGATGCGTTTTTGTTCTCTGTTTTTTTCTTTACGCTTTTGTTTGTTCTCTTCATGCTGTAAACTTAACGCCTGTTGCGACTTCGTCCCGATGCCAGCACGCTGCAATTGTTTTTTGACCTCTCTTTGTGCTCTTTTCGGATTCTGTTTTCTTTCCTTGACTTGCGTTTTGACTTCGGACTGAATTTCAGCTCATAAAAATGCTTTTTAAGATAAAATCACGTACCTCCAAGTCCTTGGGCTCTGCCGAAAGTCACCTTCGCAACGGATAGGCGATTTCCCTCTGTTTTCTCAAAAATGCCCACCCAAAAAGCGCCTTCAAAAAGCACTGTCATTTGACAAGTCATCTTGTCCATATTTGTCCCTCCTAAATTGCTTTATGGACAAAGAATGGACAACCCGGAGGGGAAGGTTACTTACCACAAGATTCTGTGACGGCCGGGCTACCTACCGGCTCTGGCATACTTCTCTGTATGCGTTGCGTTTTTATCTTTGCTGTGTACATAACATAATCGATGAAATTTCTTCCATCGCCTTCTATCATAACGATGGAAAAATATATTGACAATGCTTTCTTTTTCTTTTTGTATCAACTGACAAAATTTTTACTCTATTCTCAATTAATAAGATATCTCCCGCTTCTCCCGTACTGTTTCCTATAACACAAACTCGAAAAATTCCGGCGGAATTCCACCTTTATTTTTCGAGTTAAATACCATTAAAAAGTATCTTGAGCTTTTCACACGATACTTTTCATGAATTAAATCAGCAAACTATTGCCATCTAATAAAAATTCCTTAACTCCCATCATCAGATATCCGTTTTCGTCATAGCGAGGCTTCATACTTTTTTCTACGATAATGATTTTCTTAAAGGAATCCATGGTGCGCTCAAAGGATTTGCATTCCTGCTCATACTTTTCCTTATCGGGAATGGCATAGGCAGACTGAATATAATACTTCTTGCTTCCTAATGTAGCAATGAAATCGATTTCCCTCTGCACCCGAATCTCTTTCCCATTGGTATCCTTCTCTCTGGATTCCACGGTTCCCACATCTACCTGATAGCCCCTGTATCGCAATTCATTATAAATGATATTCTCCATGATATGGGTTTCTTCAATCTGCCGAAATGACAGTCGGGCATTGCGAAGGCCCAGGTCTTCAAAATAGATTTTATAAGGGGTTCCGATATACTTTCGCCCTTTCACATTATATCTTTTTACCCGAGTAAGCATAAACGCTTCTTCCCCATAGGTGATGTATTTATCCACTGTTGCATCACTGATGTTTGTCCCATGAACAGAATTCATCGTTGCGGCAATTTTCCTTGGATTGGTAAGGGTGGAAATGCCGGAGGCAATGACGTCAATTACTTCTCCCAAGGCGTTTTCATCCTGTACCGAATATCTGGCCACGATATCCCGAAGATAAACGTTCTTCATTTGGGATATCAAATAATTGCTTTTCTGCTCTTCCGTACTCATCAGGGCAACCGCCGGAAGCCCTCCGTAAACGGAGTAATCATCATAAGCCTCGCTTTTATCTCCCTCTTTGAATGCATAGTATTCGGAAAAAGATAAAGGCAGCACGTGTACTTCATCCCCTCTTCCCTCAAATTCGGTTAAAATGTCCTTTGACAGAAACTTGGAATTACTGCCTGTTACGTAAACATCAACATTTTGCTTCCTAAGGAATCCGTTCAGCACTGACTCAAAGGCTCCCAGCTTCTGCACCTCGTCCAGCAAAAGGTAGTACATCCCTTCACCACGAATCTGCGGCATCAGCCAGGTAAGAAATCGGGAGGGATCCACCTTGCGCTCTTCTTTTTCATTATCCAGTACGATGGGATCTTCTCCAATCTTTAATAAATCCTCCGCTGTATCAAAGGCGAATCGGATAATGTGGCTCTCTCCTACCCCTTCCGAAAGTAAATGCTTATAGAATAAAGTATTCAGCAAATACGACTTCCCGCAGCGTCTGATTCCGGTAATCACTTTAATGAAGCCATTGTGTTTTCTGACAATTAGACGATTAAGATACACCTCTCATTGATTTCTATTGATTTCTCTATTGATTTCTCATTGATTTTCTCTATTGATTTCCTATTGATTTCATTGATTTCCATCTTAATCTCCATTTCATATTTTTGCCGTAAACGGCAGTTTTATAAAATAGTATATTCATTATTTGGAAAATTCGCAAGAGATGCATTTCATATTTTTGCCTGAAGCGGCACTTTTATGACATAGGCAAAAGATCAAAATGAGATAATAACTTTTGGTAGAAGAATTACTGCGCTGTTAACAGCATTTCTATAAACCACACATGATTTTATTCCTCTCCCAATACCTTTTTCTGCCAGCTTCGTTTTCCGCAAACAGGACACTTCATATATCTTGCCCGACCCTTGTGCATGGATAGAATGACCTTGCTGTAAGAGGGCACATAGCGATGATGACAGCACCCGCATTCATAGTACCCGGCTTTCTGTTCAATGCCAACTGCGATAAAGCTTACCAGTAAAATCATCATAAGGGCAAAGGCGGAGAGTACCATTCTCAGCCAGAAAGGCATTACCAGGAAGGATGCCAAAAGGATTAAGACCGAGCCGGAGAGTACAGCCGAGAATCCCAGCCAGTATTCCAACTTAAGGGCTCTCCTGTCCCTTTCCTCCACTTCTCGTTTCATTGCCAGAAGGTTATCTTCTAATTGTTTATTATAGAATTCTGCCATGATTCTTTCGCCCGACAGGAGTTCGTTTACGTTGATTTTCAGAAATCCGCAAAGCTCCAGCATAATCCCGGAATCCGGCATAGACTTTCCGGTTTCCCATTTGGATACCGCTCGGTCACTGATACCAAGCTTTTCCGCAAGCTCCGCCTGGGTCATGCCCTCTTCCTTTCTGCAAGATGCTATAAATTTTCCGATTTTGATTTGATCCATATCGGACACCTCCTTTCACGACACAAGCTTACCGGAAACCGTCGAAAATGACAGGAACCGGCGGTTGAGTTCTATTGATTCTACCGCCAGGTGAGTTTGAATTCTTCTCTATATTCAGCTTCTTCTCTTATTAAGACTAATTCCACCGAAATGGCAAGTAATAAAAAACCGGCAAACTTCCTAAAGAAGTCGCCGGCTTTCATATTCATTACATGGGATTACAAAGCAGTAAGAAAAGTTAATCCTCCTAAAATCACTCCCGCTGAATTAGGAATAATAAGAATCCAGTCTTTTTTCGGTTCCTTAGTCCATCCGTAAATAACCCAAATCAGGCAAGAAATTGCTGCAAATAGCGGCTGAAAAGGTTGAGCTTTGTCTCCCTGCAAGTTTGCGAAAATCTGGGGAATGTAAGCAATAAAAACAAAAATACCGATAAACGCTCCAATAGAACCTACAAAAAGATTGATTTTTGTCTTGGACATCTACTGACTCCTTTCCATATGTACTTGTCGTAAAGTTACTAAAAAATGTCAATTAGTTCCTTTTGTAACTGACGCCGTGCCAATTATAAGGGATTTTTGCTTTTTGTCAAATATTTTTTTATAGATTCTCTGCATCCAATACAAAAATCTCCTTTATTCAGGTAATTCCCAACTTGCTCCATTTTCCCCTAACCCCTTGATATAACGTGCCTTTTTTCTTTACAAAGGGCTTGATTCCCAGATGGAAAATAAAAAAATGAACTATGCTCTGAATAGGATAGTGTTGCTTACGCCTCATTGCCCTGATAAAGCTTTGCGATAAATAATCAATCTCCCTTTTTCTCTTTCTCATCATTCCCTCAAGGTCGTTAAAGCCGGCCTGAATCCGAAGCTTTCCGCTCAATCTCCCTCCGGAAAATAACACAAGATTCTTCAGAACTTTCAAAGTATCTTGACTGCCGTAATTTTCCCCGCTTGCCACCGCTATACAATATTTTTTATGAAGCAGTTGTTCAATCACAAAATGTCCTCGATCTATAAAATCTTTCATTAATCCGGGTACATTACTTGCGTAAGTTGGAGAACCCAAAACGATTCCGTCCGCCTCCTCAATTCTTTTGGAGAGTAGCTCTGCATCATCCTCTATACAGCAATGCCCTGTTCTATAGCAATAGTTACAGCCGGTACAATGGGACATTTTCATTTCCCCCAGATTGTAAAACAGCACGTCTATACCTGCTTTTCGAAGATTTTCTTCAATCCTATGAAGCACTGCTGCCGTTACCCCATTTTTTCTCGGACTCCCATTGATGATTAAAACCTGCATTATCTCCTCCAAAACTACTCACTTGTGTATCTTACAAAGGCATGGTACTGTAGCATCAAAGGAAAGTAAATCATTTCAAAAAAGATACACAATCTTTGCTTTCTGTGTATTTTAGGAGAGTATGCTATGAAGAAAAGCCAAAATCCATCCGCTGTACGATCAAGGCAGGAAATTTCCACTGCTTTACTCAAGCTAATGCAAGAGTATCCCTATGCAGAAATCTCCGTAAAGCAGATTATTATGGAAACAAGCCTAGCCCGAAAAACCTTTTACCTGAATTTTAGCTCCAAGGATGATGTACTGGAGTCCATTCTGAACGAATTAATCAGGGAATATACCGAGGCACTTTCCAAGGAAAACGTTGATCCGCTCACTGTTATTTTCTCCTTCTGCAATAAAAATAAAGCCTTTCTTTCCTTACTGCACAAAAACAAAATGCTGTATTTCCTCCTGATTCGCCTAAATGAATTTCTTCCGGAATACAGTAAAACAGAGGATATGAGTAGTAATCCCTTTTGCAAAAGCTTATAGGGAGAACTGGAGCCGGACTACCTCATTGCCTTCAATGTGGGAGCTATCTGGAATGTGCTTTTTCAAATGGATTGACGGGGAATGGTGGATTCTCTGGACAGCATTCAGAGAGACATTGAAAAATATTTGAAAGGGATAAGCGGTTAGGGCTTCTAAGGAAATCTATTATTTTAACACTTTTTCGACTATCAGTCGGTAATTTGTTTTAAAATCACGATTTTTGAGAAAATAAAAAAAGCACCTGCAAAAAAATGCAAGTGCCTGCCTTGTAAAATACTCTTTTACTTTGTATTACTTTAAAATCCTGCTTTACAAAACTTATGAAAAGCTGAGACTTCTTCACTGGACTGCGTTACCGCCACACAATACTTCGCTCCCCTATTGATTCCGGGCGAATAGGTAATCGGCTCAAGCTGATACATTTTTCCTTCCTTCGCCACCGAACAAAATCCTGTCCAGGAAGCAGCGACTTGACCGCCATTTTCCTTGTTGAAGACCTCTGCTTCTCCGTATTCCGTCAAATCCGGACTGACCTGAATCACAACAACTTCTCCGGGCTTATAGCCTACGATGAAATTGCTGTGGACAGTGACGCTAGCCACAACTACATCGTTATAATTCTCCAAGTGACAATAAATTAATTTGTAGTTGTCTCCACCCTCTACCAGCGAATTAAAGATTTCCCGCATCCTTGCTTTGTTTTTCCGATTGTCCTCGTCTGAAGCTCCTGTAGCTAATTTCTTCACGATATCTAAGAGTCCCATGGTTTTTCCTCCTAAAATTTTCCCTCATTTAGCGACAATACCGGAGGCTAAAAGAAGGAAATTCTTCTTTAATAAATCCAAAATTCATTATAAATTCATGGTGTCGAATGTCAAGAAGACCATCAAGGAAACAAGGCGGATATTTACGGATTTAAATTCTCCATATCAAAATTCAAGACTATTTTCATTCAGCATAAAGTCAAAAAGGCCTATAAAAGTAATGCCTGCTTCATTTCTCCAGATAGGTGTATTGCTCCCTGAAATAATGATTTTTTTAAAGGAATCAGGAATGTTTAGTAGAGATGCCTGTTCTTGCTCGATTTTTTCTTGATCCCTAAGCGCAAATGCAGACTGTATATAATAACGCCGGCTGGCATGATTTACAACGAAGTCGACCTCTAACTTTTTTCTAATTTTTTTACCATTATCATCTTTTCTAACCTCTACCACACCGACATCCACATTAAATCCTCTGTAAATGAGTTCATTATAGATGGCATTTTCCATAAGATGGGGCTCTTCAAACTGTCGGAAATTAAGTAACGCATTTCTGAGCCCTAAATCCATATAGTAATATTTGAATGGTGTACTAATATACTTTCTACCTTTTATATCGTAACGCTCTACCTTGGATACTAAGAAACTTTCTTCCAAATACTTGAGATAATTTGAGATTGTCGGCATGGATATTGCTTTTTCACCACTGCTCTTAAATGTATCCGCAATTTTTTGGGGATTGGATAGTGAACCTACAGCTGATGAAATGACTTTCATTAGAGATTCCATACCTGTCCTATCGAGAATATCATATCTATCACATAAATCACGCATATAAATTTCTCGATGTAATCTGCTTAAATAATTACTTTTTGCCTCATAATCAGCTTCCGACAAGATATGTGGAAGGCCTCCAAAGTATAAGTACTCCTGCCATGCATCCGCTTTTTCCTTTCCGCATGCGGGATAGAACTCGGAAAATGCCAAAGGTGATATACGAATCTCGTCTCCACGTCCTCTGAACTCGGTCATAATATCCGTAGATAAAAACTTAGAATTACTCCCGGTAATATAGACATCCACGTTATTTCCTAAGTAGCGAATTCAATACACCATATAATCGAATTGGCACATCAGGATTTTTCATTTCTTCTTTTGTGATTGCATACTGAGCTTCATCAATGAACACATAATATTGCTGTGTTAAATCTAAAATCCGACTTTTTATATATTCATACAATTTATATGCATCGCAATATTTTTCAAATTCAATATCATCCAGTGGAATTCTTATAATATGATTCTCCGTTATCCCTATAGACAGCAAATACTTATAATAAAGCTCAAAAAGTAAATAAGATTTTCCGCTTCTTCGAATGCCTGTAATTACTTTTATTAATCCGTTATTCTTTTTGGCAATCAGTTTGTTAAGATATCTATCTCTTTTAATTTCCATATCTCAGCTCCATTTTAGATTTTAGGTACTTGTACCACTTTTCTAAAGTATGCGTAATAGGAAGGAAATAGTCAAGAGCTCATTTTAGATTTTGGGTACTTTTACCACTTTTCTAAAATGAAAAAATATGTCCTTTTCTCAAGCCTAGTTTTTCTTATAGCTTCCGGAATAAATCATAATCTGCGCTACGATACAGAATAGTATTACTCCCAGGATATATCCCAGCATCTTAGTCATATCCAGATATCCGTTAAACAGTTTTGCTTGAAAAGAAAAATATTCTTTCAGACTAAGAACAAACATTCCCTGATCCGTTCCTGCAAGGCTTGTATTGATATGCTCCAAGAGTCCCTTAAGCAGTATATTTCTTAGCATAATTGTTATTTGACTCGCAGGAAACAGGTTACACACGGTTTGTACTTCATTGGAAAATTGCGAAATTGGAATATAGGCTCCAATTACAAATCCCGAAGCTGCTGATAGTATTCCAAAGAAAGCTTCGCAAGCACTGACGGTTTTGAAAAACAAAACGATAATCATAAATATTGCGCTTGCAGAAATTGAGCCAAGGGCAACAACAATAAAAGCTTTTACAAGCTGAATCCCATTAAGGTGAGTATTCCCTTGTAAGCTAATCCCAACAAGACCGATGGTCAAAATGAATCCGGTCAAAAGTGTAGAGGAAAGCACTGCCGATACAAAATAAGCAAAGATAATCTGTCCTCTTTTCATAGGTGTTGCCAGAATATCATAATCCACTTTATTGGCTCTATCTCTTACCAGTGTGGTAATACAACTAAAGGGAACTGAAATCATTGCGGATCCCAATATTCCTGTCAGCAAAAGGAGATTTGCAAACATATCGATGTCCTTTTCGGAAACCATGGAAGCCAGTCCCGGATACTGCTCCATTGCACTTTGCATCGCACGCACAAAGGTACCTTTCAGGAATAATAGATACAGCACAAGCACAATAATTGATGTCAGTAGAGAGAATAGAATGCTCTGCCAATCCTTGAAAAACAACAGTAAATTTCTCTTGATAAGTCCCAAAATCCCCCTCATCTTATGCCTCCAGCTTTCTCCCTGTTAAATGTAAGAATACGTCATCCATACTGCCTTTTACAATTTCATAATCTCTAATCTTGTTTCGATTTTTATAGAGAAACTCACTTAAGTGAAATTTTTCCTTTGATTCCAATGGCACAATATAGTGATCCGCTTCATAAGAATACGCCATATCTTTCAGCACAAGCTCATTGTCCCTGCATTTCTCTGCATACCAAATCAGTTTTGTATTCGTGTATTTCCTTTTTAAAGCCGCCGGTGTATCCTCTGCTACAATTCGTCCCTTATCCAGGATCACAACTCTGTCTGCATCTCTTACTTCTTCCATATAATGTGTTGTAAGAAATATCGTCATTTGTTTTTCTTTTCGCAAATACTCGATATACTCCCACACCAGCTTTCTGGACATGGGATCCAGTCCCGTTGTAGGTTCATCCAAAAAGAGAATCTTCGGATTATGTAAAAGCGCTCTGATAATATCCACTCTTCTTCGCTGTCCTCCGGATAATTTCTCATATTGTCTATTCCAGATGCTTTCCAATTCGAAGGCCTGCATTAAAGGATGTAAACGCTCTAAAATTTCTTCTTTGTGAATTCCATAGTAGGACGCTCTCGTTAGAAGATTTTCTTTTACAGTCAATACTCCGTCCAGTACCGAATTCTGAAAAACAATACCTATTTTCTCTCGAATCTTGTCATCCTCTTTTCCAAGCTTGTGGCCAAATATTTCTACCTCCCCCTCCGTTTTTTCAAAAATAGTACAGAGGATATTGATAGTCGTTGATTTCCCCGCACCATTCTCCCCTAGAAACGCAAAAAACTCCCCTTCTTTCACGAAAAAGGAGATATGATCCACCGCAGTCGTTTTATCATAGTTTTTGCTTAAGTTCTTTACTGTGATTGCATTCATCCGATTCACTCCTTCTTTTTCGCCTCTATAATTCTTTCTGTAATTCTTTCCTGTAGTGCTGTCCTATGCTATCCTGTAAGTCTTCCTGTAATTCTGCCCTATTGTTATATCCTTTGGTCCTATCCTGTTGTTCTGACAAAAATCAACATATCACCATGTAAACATTAAAAAAAGTGCCACCCTACCAAGCTGCATTTACAGCCTACTGAGTTGCACTTTTTCCATGAAAGGCTTTATTTTCATGAAACGCTTTATTTCTTATACCGAATCTTGCATATCTTTAATAGCTCCATTGATTTTAATCTCATCTACCTTTGCCATCCATGCTGTTGCACACCAGACAAAGAGATAAATGAGGCTGTACATAAGACAAATGATGCGTAAGTTGATGATTTGTCCGAACCAATGAAAATGGCTTGCACACAAAACCACGATTCCAAGAACCGAGACAAAGTGGATTCCGATTCTGATCCGGACTTCGCTTTTCTTCAAACTATCCATATCCAAAAGAAAATATGTCGGTAAGGAGGATAAAAATCCCGTGAGGCAAATAGAAAGAGGGTCACTCCATTGCAAACTTAGGGTCTGTACTCCTGATACAAAGTGCTGAATAAACATCAGAATTCCAATTCCAAAAAAAATGGCTGTTGAAATCATTAAAGTCTGACTAAAAATAGTTTTTACTTTTTGCATATCATAGTCCCAGCCTTTCTTTCAGTTCTTTCACATACGTTCTTGCAATGATGACACGCTCTCCATTCAAAAGTTCTGCCGTCATTCTTCCGTTAATTTCTGCTCGAACTGACTTTATTTTCCTCATATTGATAATCATTGCTTTTGCAGCCCTAAAGAAATTCCGACTTAGCGTATTTTCCAGTTCATATAATCTATATTGCACTTCCAAACAATCATCCTTTGTGTAGACGAAGGTTCGTTTATCCACGGATTCGATATAATAGATTTTATCCATTGGGCAGAAAACAGATTCTCCATTACATCGGGCAGTAATAACAGGGCTACTATTTTCAAGAGCATGGATGGCAGTTTGGATGTTCTCCGTCACTTTGACAACACGAAGCAGCGCTTGCTCTTCTTCATAAGAATTTACTTTTTGAATTTCTACCTTCACTCTGTCACCACCTAATGATTTTGCTTAGCTCCATTTTAGATTTTAGGTACTTGTACCACTTTTCTAAAATGGAACATATTCTTTTCCTTTACGGTCCAATCATTTCTTTTCTGATTTCTTTCGGAAAATGTCGTATTACGAAAGATACAAAGAGTACGGTTTCCAAAACAATCGTCAGGGTACAAAGGACTGTAATCACCGGAACATTGGACTGGAATATGAAGGAACTGCCAAGGCCTAATAGATAAACAAGCACAAAAGGAATCATCAGTTTTTTATCCAATTTGTGGCTCTTTTTATTTAAATGCGCATTGTTAAACACACCAAGATAAAAGAGGAATAATCCTAAAAACATCATAATCACTCGGGCAATGCCCATGGCATCATTAGCATAATCCAGGTCTATGGTACAAAGATTTAAACCGAACCACACAAAATAATGATTGTAAATCAGTCCTACCCCGCTTTGACAAGGAAGATTCTCCTCAATGGCATGGTCAAATTCCGTGATGTAGAACAAAAATAAAGCTACTACCTGAAGCATTATCATAACGGAGTAAAACGAAAATTTCTCTATTTCGAAGAAATCCGCTGCGGCTATCAGCATTTCCCCAAGGGTAATAATAGTAAGGAGTGTTAATCTTTCTATAAGGTGTGGCATATTAATGGGTACTCTAGCCATATCTTTTCGAAAGAAAATAGCACCCAGTATGATTACAATAAAGCCAAAACCGGTTAATAAGATGCGTCCGATTCCTGACAAAAACAAGCTGACTATAATACTAATCATGCCCACAAAAAGAAGCTGAAAAAAATCCCGAATCAGTTTTCGATCCTTTTCACTATTCTTGTTTTGCATATAAGCGTAGATATATTGCAGAAATTGTATGACAACAATCCATAGAGGCGCCAGTGTAAAGGCTGTCCAGCTTTCCTCCATATCGGAACTGACATTTGCCGCCATAAAGACTAAAGCCGGCATTTGGAAAACCGTCATAATGATGATATGCAAAAGATTATGTTTTCCATAGCGGTTCATATACACGGTCTGCACATTCCATACGCTGATGAAACAAACAAAAACAACAGTATAAATGATAATCTCTTTTAAACTAAAGATTCCCTCATTTAGACTTTCTAAGATATGGGTAATCTTGGAAATCCCAAAGACAAAAACCAAATCATAAAACAGCTCGGTAAGATTAACCTTCTTCGCTTCTTCTATTATTTTCTCTCCCATACCACCCTCACGTTTCCTTACTTTTGCTTTCTTCTTTTATAAACAGCTTTTTTCTCGTAGAAACTTACATTTCGGAAAAAAGCAGATGTATTATAGCATGCTTTATTTTCCTTTTTCATCCTTTTTATTCATCAGATGAGGCATCTATCAAGGTTCAAAAAATGCTATAATAAAAAGCAAAAGCGGGGGAGGTTTCTAAATATGCACGAATTAAGCACACTAGTCAAAAAAGATATGGTTCCGGCACTGGGCGTAACAGAACCCGGGGCCATTTCCTTCTGTGTCGCAAAAGCAAAGTCCTACGCAAAGGGCGAGCTGCTTCACTTAAATGTCGCTATGAATAGCGGCATGTATAAAAATGCCTTCACCTGCGGTATTCCCAATTCCAAAGAAGTGGGAAATGTTTTTGCTGCTGCCCTTGGATATGTTGCCGGGAATCCTGATAAGGGCCTGGAGTCTCTGGCAAATGTTACGCCTGCCGACAATGTCTGTGCGCAAAGGCTTATTGATGAGGGGAAAATTACAGTGGCGCTTAGCGGAATTTCCAGCCGTATTTTTATGGAAGCAACTTTGGAAACAACAGAAAGCAAGGTTCTTCTTACGATTCGTGACACACACACCAATATCACGAAGATTGTAGTCAATGGGGAGACAGTGCTGGAGGCTGAAGAGAAAGATGAGGCGATAGATAGGCCGGAGGCCGGCATTACAGAATCGGACAAGACAGAAGAAGGATGCGGCATTACAGAATCGGACAAGACAGAAGAAGGATGTGGCATTACAGAATCGAACAAGGTAGCAGAAGGAACCGGCACCACAAAAATCCATTCCATCCATAGATATACTTTGGCAGAGCTCGTGGACTATGTAAATACGGTTCCCTTAAAAGAAATCGAATTCGTAAAGGATGCTTATAAAGTGAATTTGGAGCTTTTTGAAGAGGCTCTAAAGAATCCCCGCACCACTTTTGCAAGACAGTTGCTGGCTATGAATGGAGGGGAAGTCATTTCCAAAGATGAGCAAATGACCGCATCCCTTCTTTGCAACGCCACAATCGAAGCCCGTGTCATCGGTTTAGACAAGCCCGCCATGAGTATCACCGGCTCCGGCGCCCACGGCATCATTGCCACCATGCCCCTGTACGGCGTTTATAAGATTCATGGCTTAAGTGAGGAAATGCTCTACCGGGCAACCATGCTGAGCTATCTCATCTGCACCTATATCAAAGAATACTCCGGCCGGCTCTCCGCCTTCTGCGGATGTGCCATTGCCGCCGGTACCGGCATGGCCTGCGGTTTAGTGTACTTAAAGGGTGGTACTGTGGAACAAATGGAATACACCCTCAACAACATGGCCTCCTCCATCACCGGAATGATCTGCGACGGAGGAAACCAGGGTTGTACCATGAAGGGTGTAGCTGCCTGTGATGCGGCATTCCGTTCCGTAGCGTTTGCCATGAAGGGTGTCCACATTGACAAAGTACACGGTATCAATGGAAATACCCCGGAAGAAACCATGCGGAATATGGGCTTAATCGCATCCCCCGGTATGGTGGGGACGGAGAAAACCATTGTAGAGATCTTTGAAGAGAAGTTAAGATAATTTGTTCTTCTGAATCAAAGCTGTATTTCACATTCGGAAAACAGAGCAGCTTTTTGATTGTATGATGAGGAGATATGGGACAAATTAGTGGGGCCGAAACTCTGGTAATGGCTCTGAAGATAAATGGTGTTAAACGTATTTATGGCGTAGTCGGTATTCCTGTTACTGATTTTGCGCGTTTGGCTCAAAATGAAGGGATCGATTATGTAGGCTTCAGAAGAGAAGACGTAGCAGTTAATACTACGAGAATTCCAACTTCAATCGTCTTGAATCTTGCGGATACCTGTAAGCTTCCTCAAATTCAAGAGAGAGGTATGGTATAATGATGGTGAAAGCATGAGAAGTGATGGTGAAAGTATGAGAATCGAAGTAAAACAATACGGCTCGGAGACCTGTGCGCCTTGCGTAGCAATCAGACGCAAGCTCGAGGAATGGCAGCGGGCGCATCCTACGGTGAATTATAGCTATCTCCCGATTGAAGATCATCAGGAGGAGGCGGCTCAGAAGGGGATTTTATCGGTTCCGACAGTCATAGCCGTGATTGATGGTACGGAAGTCGCAAGAGAATCGGGCTACTTTAGCTTGGACAAAATGCTTGCTCGACTGGAGCGATACATGAAAATGGCGGGAGAGACAGAATTATGATCGGAGAGAACTTTGCGATGACAGGGTTCAATGAAGAGGAGTGGGCGGATAAGCCTGTATCGAACGCCCCCTCGATTCCCTCCATCTCAAACCTATACTGCTTAACAATACTTTCTATTTTTAACAATTCTTCGAGTTATTAAAATACATCAAATAAATTTTATGTATAATCGCATAGTGCTATATTAGCATATTCCACTTTAGAATCCTGAGCAATGATGCCAATCTCATATTCAGAGCTTCTATAAACTCTATAAGTGAAAGCAATTTCTTTTCCTATAAATACCTCAATCATATCATTATCCACAAAAATCTTTACATCAATGACCGCCCCCGTCTTTATAGAAAAAGTTTTTTCCGATACACGGAATCCGTCCGGTCCGGGAGATGATGCCTCCGGTACAGCTTGGCATGACTGCTCCCAGAATGGATCCACCCCCATCGGTAAAGACAAAAGAGATACTCTTTGCATTGCTACATCAAACTCAAGGAAAAGACATTCACTAGCCTCTTTATCCGACTTTAAAAGAATTCCAAAACTATCATTTGCTTCTTTAGGAATAATAGATGCATGGAAATAAAATCGTTTTTTGTCATGCATTAAAAAGCCATAACTAGTTGTTTCTAAGGCATCCAACACGATGGTTTCTGCTCCATATCTTTTATACTCCCCTAAGACAGGAAGATAATTCCAAGCAATATTTTTATGAATACCTTCTGTAAACTCCTGGGGAATATCAACTAGTAGATCTCCATTCTCAGAAAGTTTTACTTCATGAGGTATACAGAATCGACCACCCCAATACCATTCTCCTTTATCACTACACTGTCCCCTATCATGTGCCCATGCAAAATATATTCGTCTTCCGTTTTTATCCGTTAAAGATTTTGCTGCATAAAAACGTCTTCCCCCTATACCATCTTTTTTCATTTTTTTCCATGGACCATAAGGAGACTTAGCTGTACGATAAATTGTATTTCCAAATTCGGAAAAACGTGAATAAGATAAAATCCAAGTATCGTTCATTTTATAAATTTCACTACATTCAGGGCAATTGGTGTGACCGGGTGAATATAAATTTCCATAGTACTCCCAAGATTCCAAATCTGTAGAGCGATACAATACAATGCATCCTCGTCTGGTCACCGGCATATCCAGTCTTCTAGCAGAAACCAGCATCCAATATTTTTTTTCATCTTCATTAAAAAATACATATGGATCTCTAAAATCTTGTTGCTCATATTGGTCTATCAGTGGTTTAATAACCGGATTTCCTGTATCCTTTTTCCAGTTTATCCCATCCTCACTATATGCATGGCAAATGGTCTGCTGATATTCAGCCTGGATACTATAGCCTGTATAAAACGCATGGTATTTGCCTTCTCCATACAGAACCGAACCCGTCCAAACTCCTGAAGCGTCCGGTTCCTTCCCTTCTCCTGGATAGATAGCTGTAGGCAGCTCTTCCCAGTGAATTAAATCCTTTGAAACAGCGTGGCTCCAAGTAGTACGCAGTCTTTCCGGATATACGGTTGTCCCCACCGGAGGTGTTAAGGAAAAAATATGATACACCCCATCGTGATAGAACGGAATAGCATCTCCTGTCGAATCTGCGAATGACATTTTTCTAAATATCTCCATTTTTACTCCTAGTATAAAATGATATTTGTATATTATTTTCTGATGATAGAGTTTCTCTTAAGTTTTTCTTTCTGCGAATCCAAAATTACAGCAGTGGCAATGATTATTCCCTTTACTATCAATTGCCAATAGGAACTCACTCCTATTAAATTTAGTCCATTGGATATTATGCCAATGACCATTGCGCCAAGTACAGTTCCGCTAATGCTTCCTTTGCCTCCCGCCATGGACGTTCCTCCAAGTACACATGCAGCGATGGCATCCATTTCATACCCGCTTCCAACGGAAGGCTGTCCTGAGTACATTCTTGAAGCAAGTACCAGACCTGCAAATGCAGAAAGTAAACCGGATAATGTGAAAACAATAATTTCAATTTTTCTGATGGGAATACCGGATAATCTTGCCGCTTCTCTGTTTCCACCAATGGCATAGACATAAACTCCAAATCTGGTTTTTACCAGAAGAAAACTAATAACAATAATGAGCAAAATCATGTAAAGAACCGGTAGCGGAATCAAGGAAAATAGGTATCCTGTTCCAATGGATATAAAAAATCCATCTGTGATACGGGTGGACTGACCACCTGAATATACATAGGCAATTCCATTTGCAACATTCATCATTGCCATTGTGATAATGAATGACGGCACTTTAAATGTAGATACAATTACGCCGTTTATAAATCCAAATAAAACGCCTAGCAAAACGCCTCCTATAATAGCAAGCTCCACCGGCAGTCCCTGATTTACAATAAACCCTACTGTTAGAGTGCCACACATTGCTACTACGGCCCCTACTGTCAAATCAATGTGCCCTAAAAATAATTATCAAGGTCATTCCCAGGGCAATATAGGTATTAATTGAAATTTGTCTTAAAACAGAAATAATATTTCCGGAAGTCAAAAATTTGTCAGTAGCAAGCGAAACTATAATACATAAAATAAGAAGCACCACCATGATTCCGATATTATCAGAAATAATATGGGGAACTTTACTCTTTTCAATTCTATTTCTCATGCTGATTCCCCTCCCGCAGCAAAGCGCATAATATTCTCCTGTTCTAACTCATGACTATCTAAAACTCCGGTCATAATTCCTTCTTTCAAAACACAAACCCTGTCACAAAGTTGTATGATTTCAGGCAAATCACTGGATACTAGCAAAATTGACATACCTCCTTCTGCCAGCTCATTAATTAAGTTATAAATCTCAAGCTTTGCATGAATATCAATGCCTCTCGTAGGTTCATCTAAAATTAGAATAGATGGCGTTGTGGCGAGCCATTTTCCAATGACTATTTTTTGTTGATTTCCTCCCGAAAGATTGGATGCCTGAGTTGACTTTACATCTAATGCTGCAGACTTAATATTTAGTCTATCAGTGTAATATTGAACTGATTCATCCATCTTATCTTTTTCCAGAAATATGCCCTTTTGATATTTATCTAGCGAAGCCAATGATAGATTAAACGAAACAGTATTTCCCAAAACTAATCCGGTTTTTTTTCGGTCTTCTGTAACAAATCCAATCCCCGCCTTAATCGCTTGCATCGGATTGAAAAAATGTACTTGTTCTCCCCTAAGAAATACTTCTCCTTTAGTAAAATGACGTGCGCCAAAAATTGACTCCATTAACTCGCTTCTTCCGGCGCCTACCAGACCGGCAAATCCCAATATCTCCCCTTTATGAAGTTGAAAGCTAATATCCGAATAATACGGTCTACAGCTCAAGTTTTTGACTTCCAGGATTATTTCATCTGATTTGCTAATTTGTTTTTTAGGAACACTAAATTCTTTTAATTCTCTTCCAACCATCATAGATATAAGCTCATCTACATCGGTTTCTCCAGTTTTCTTCGTGCCAATATAACATCCGTCTCTGATAACTGTAATACGATCTGCGATTTTAAAGATTTCTTCCATCCTATGGGATATGTAGATAATGCTAATTTTCTGTTCTTTCAGTCTTGCAATAATCTGAAATAACTGCTCAACTTCCTCAACAGATAAAGACGAACTGGGCTCATCCATTACAATGATTTTTGCCTGAAAAGAAACCGCTTTGACAATTTCAATCATTTGTTGTTGTGCAATGGTCAGTGATGAAACCGGGGTAGTGGGAGAAATAGAAACCCCCAAGTTCTTGAGCATTTCCTCAGCTTGGCTATTCATTTCTTTCTGCTTCACCCTTGAAAAAGTCCCCATTAATTCTCTTCCCAGAAAAATATTTTGTGCCACGGTTAATTGTGGCACTAAAACAATCTCCTGATGAACAATTCCAATGCCCTTCATTTCGGCATCTCTTACTCCGTGAATTTCTACCTCTTCACCATTTATTTTAATTGTTCCCGAATCCGGTCTATATATTCCGCCAAGAATTTTTATCAATGTAGATTTACCTGCTCCATTTTCTCCCAATAGAGCATGAACCTCTCCTTCTTCCAAAGAAAGGTTAATTCCGGATAATGCATATATTCCGGAAAAACTTTTTTTAATATCTATCATTTCCAAAATGGGAGTATCCATCTTTTATAAACCTTTCAAAACGCAATCTTTAGGAACAAAGATTATTGCCAATCTTTTAAAGTTTTTTCAGCTTCTTCTTTATCCACTAAGTGAGAATCCAAATATACTTTTTTCTCTGAACTCTGTCCTTCTCCATTCAATGCCTCATTAAATGCATGCTCAGCAATTTGCAAAGGAACCTGTGCAGCTACAGCTGTAAAATCTCCATCTAATAATGCCTGCTTTCCTTCCGGAGATGCATCAATACTGTATACCTCGACTTTACCTTTTTTATTACTTGCTTTAATTGCGGCAGCAGCTCCCAATGCAGACGGATCGTTAATGCAGAAAAATGCATCCAAATCAGAATTAGCGGTTAAATATCTTCAGCTAAACCTAAGGATTTGTCCAATGCAGCCCCACCATCTTGTTGTGCCACAATGGTAAACTTATCTTTTTGATCTCCTAAACCTTTCATGAATCCATTCACACGGTCCACGCAACTCTCATTTGAAGGGAAATCTAAGATAGCAATTTTGGCTCCATCGGGATGTTTACTAACTACTTGCTTTCCAACTAACTCGCCGGCCATAAAAGCATTCGTTCCTACAAACTGAGTAACATATTTATTCATGTCTTCTTCTATTACAGCAGTATCCACATTATAGATTGGAATCTTAGCATCAGATATCTCTGCCAAGCCTGCTGTGATTCCGGAAGAGTCTACAGGAATCACAAATACGGCATCATATCCGCTATTAGCACAATCCGATAGTTGGCTAAGCTGCTTATTTAAATCATAATCAGGATCTAAACAAGTATAAGAGATACCATTTTTATCACATAATTCCTTGAATTTTGCGTCCATGGAGCTTTGGAAGCTATTGTTTAATGTGTTGGTACAGAATACAAAAGATTTCTTAGCAGTATTTTTATCAGAATTTTCTTGCGCTTTTTCAGAAACTTTAGATGACGATTCATTATTTGAATCTTGTTTTGATGAACATCCCACTAATGCTCCTAATGCCATCCCGAATACGAGACTCATAACGTACATTCTTGTTCTTTTTTTCATTTGTCATTCCTCCTTAGCACTTTTAAATTTACGTAAATTTAATCTTGATTAAGTTTACGTCCTTGTGATATATGTAAATAGTACTAATCCACATAAATCATTGCAATATAATTATTCTACATTGCATAATTTTCGTCACAATGCAATACCAATTATATGCAAATCGCCCATAGATAGTTTTCGGAATTATTTTTTTACGTAAAACTTCAGTGGTGAAGTCAGCAAAAAATATAGCGCTATGCCAGATAAGAAAAGAACAAGATCTACTAAAACAGATTGGAGATTAGGAAAATGAATTTACAGGAAATTGCTAAGAAAGCAGGGGTCTCTATAGCCACCGTTTCTCATGTTCTCAACCATACTCGTTATGTTTCTCCAAGTTTACAGCAAAAAGTAGAAGCAATTATAAAGGAATGCGGCTATCAAAGAAAATCCAAAGATCATAACTTAATCCCCGGTTCCAATTCCCAAATATTGCTTCTTGTCCCTAATCTGAAGAATACATTTTATATCTTATTTTTTACTGAACTACATGCAATTCTTGCGAAAAGGGGATATCAGTTATTGCTTTCCATCTCTAATAATGATACTGAACTTGAAAAACAAATTATATTAAATGCTTTATCCAGCAAGAAAACCTTAGGTCTCATCATTGCTCCCTGTTCCATAGATGAGAAAAATTTTATTCCTTTGATAAAAAGCAATATTCCCTTTGTATTGATTGAAAACAATTGCAGCAGTACTTTTTGCCACAAAATTCTTTCCGATTATTCCCACGCAATCCCTCAAGCTACTTCGGCACTATTGGAAAAGGGACATAGAAACATTTTATTACTTGTCAATCAAGCGCCTTCAAGTACCACTGAAAATGTAATACATTATTATCAAAAAGAATTGAATGACTTTGATACATCTTTAGTACCCCATATTGCAAAGATATCATTGATGGAATCTGAGGAGTCTATTTTTTCGCAAATACGGAAAGAATTATCTCCTTCTGTTACAGCTATTATAGCTTGTGATAATCCCATAACTTCCTTGCTCATGAAGGCATTACATTTTTTTGAGATAGCCTGCCCAAAGGATATCTCCGTAATCGGTTGGGATGACCAGAGTTCATCTGATATACTTTCCTCAGATTTATCCCACATCAAACGGAATACTGCTCAACTGGCAAAAACTTCTTTCGAAACGCTTCTCTGTCTCCATGAAGGAAAGAAAGTTGAAAATCTCCAATATATTAATGTTGATTTTCGTCCCAATAACTCCATACGTATTTTACATCAGGGTCCAAGAGGAGAAGACCCCACATCATTAGATCGAATTAGAATTTCTCAACGTGAAAAAGTGCAATTAGTTACCGGAAAGTACAGAGTAGCAATTTCTTTCCACTACACAGGAACTGCATGGGCGAAATTGCACCAGAAAGGAATACGAGACGAATTAGAAAAATATGGCATCGAAATCATCTCTATTATGGATGCTCATTTTGATCCCATGCTACAAAAGATTCAATTAGAGAGTATCCAACATCAAAATCCGGATGCGGTAATTGCAATCCCTGTAGACGATATAGAAACCAGTTCGGCATTTGAAGAATTATCCAAACACACAAGAGTAATTCTCTTAAGCAATATCCCTAAAGGATTTAATAAAAATAATTATGTTTCTTGTATTTCCGTAGATGAACATGAAAATGGTTATAATATTGGGCAAATGATAGGTGATTATCTGGAAAATAAGACCATTAAGAATACTGCTCTTATTACCCACGGCGCAAATTTTTATGGTACCTCCGAGAGGGATAGCATGGTTCTTAAAACGCTTCTTACACACTATCCTTCTGTAAATGTTGTAGAACAAAAAAATTTTTACTCGATAGAAAACACTTATTCCATTTGTTCGGAATTAGTTCATGCGCATCCTGAAATTTCCAGCTTATACGTGAGCTGGGATCAGCCCGCCTTGTTAGCTATTAAGGCCTTAGACAAATTAAATCGAAAAGATATTGCTGTTTTCACAACGGATCTGGATTATGAAATTGCTGAAAAAATGAAAGAAGGAATTGTTAAAGGAATCAGTACCCAGCGCCCCTATGAGCAAGGTCAAGCCGCAGGAAGAGTTTTGGCTAAATCTTTAGTTAGTGAAGATATCCCAAAATACATTGCCGTTCAGCCTTATCTCATTAGGGAGAATCAATTAAAGCAAGCTTGGCAAAACATATTTTTTGAAAAGTTACCAATGGAGCTGGAATAGTGTTGCTTGGATGCGATATAGGTCGGAAAAGGGGGTAATCTGAGCCCGCCGGTACTTGCGAAAAACAAAGGGACTGTAGTTTTTCGCTTAGTTCCGTTGCAGGGCGAGGTTAGCGAGAGCGTGCCCCCTTTACGACCTGTACCACATCCAAGCTTTCTTTATTTCCTCCTTGCCTTACAGCCAAGCCCCATACTTCTTGATATAGAGCTTCTTCACTGTTTCAATGGTAAAACTATAAAGTGAAAGGATAAGAAGCAAATACACAAAATACGCCATGGGCATTTCCGTAAATACCGTATTTTCCAGATTATGAAAAAGATAGGGAATGGAAATGGCCGCAAAAATGCCCAGTGCTGAGGCCAGTGCCAGTCTGGAGTCGCACTTGGAATCCAGAATCGGTCGCTTCGAGGTGCGGATGAACTGCACAATCAGGATTTGGGAAATCAAGCCTTCTACAAACCAGCCTGTCTGGAAGTAGTTCTGCATGGAAAGGCTGTTATAGCCTAAGAGGAACCAAAGTACCAGGAAGGTCATCACATCGAATACGGAGGACACGCCACCCATCACATTCATAAAGGACACAAGGGATGCACTGTTCCACTTATGGGGTTTTTGCAGGAATTCTTCGTCCACATTGTCCCAGGGAATCGCAATCTGCGTAAAGTCATAAATCAGATTTTGAATCAAAATCTGTAAAGGCAACATGGGCAAAAAGGGCAAGAATATCGAGGCAATCAATACGGAGAACACATTTCCGAAATTACCGGATAATGCCATTTTCATGTATTTCAGGATATTGCCGTAGATTCGTCTTCCTTCATAGATACCGTTTAAAATGACGGTTAAGCTCTTCTCCAATAGGATAATGTCCGCGCTGGCCTTGGCAACGTCTGTGGCATTATCCACGGAAATGCCTACATCCGCATCATGAAGACTGGGCGCATCATTTACCCCGTCTCCCATATAGCCCACCACATGTCCGTTTTTCCGAAGGGCATCCACCACTCGCTGCTTCTGCATGGGAGAGAGACGGGCGAAAATGTCTTTTTTCTCTACAACGGCAGATAGCTCTTCCTCACTCATCTTTTCCAAATCGGAGCCGGTTACCGCATTTTGTTCTCCTACCTTCATGCCTACCAGCTTACATACGTGCTCCACCACAACGGGGGCATCGCCGGAAATGACCTTTACCTGTACGCCTGCATCATACAGTCCGTGAATGGCTTCCTTGGCGTCCGGCTTGGGCGGATCCAGGAAGGCAATAATACCCAGGAAGGTCATATCCGTTTCGTCCTCCGCATGAAAAACGGCGGTGTCTCCTGCATTTTTCCTCTTTGCGGCAACTCCAATGACGTGCATTCCCTCATGATTTAACTTCTCGGAAAGGGCATTGATCTTCTGAAGGTCTTCTTCGTGAATGTCCATGTATTCTTTCTTCACCCGAATTCGGCTGCAACAGGCCAGTACGGATTCCAAAGCGCCTTTGGTAATCAATACCTCATCCTGGGGCTTAGGAAGAATTTCTTCTGTCTCTTCTCCCAAATGTTCTCCCCCCGGATTGGAAATCACCACACTCATTCTACGACGTTCAAAATCGTAGGGAATCTCATCAGACTTCACATAACCTCCGGCGTATTTTTGCACATCGCTTTCCGCACCGTAGGATAGGATAGCCCGGTCAATGAGGTTCTTTACCCCTGTAGAATAGTATGCATTCATCCATGCATAGTTTAAAACCACATAGGAATCCTCTCCATTGACATTGATATATTTCTGCAAAACAACATTGTCCATGGTAAGGGTTCCGGTCTTATCGGTGCACAGCACATCGATGGCTCCTAAGTTTTGAATGGCGGACATGTTCTTTACAATGGTCTTCTTCTTTGCCAGGAACTTCGCCCCTTTGGCAAGGGTTCCGTTCACAATCATCGGTAACATGCCCGGGGTAATACCCACTGCAACGGAGATAGAAAATAAAAAGGCTTCCAACCAGTTTTTCTTCACAAGGCCGTTAATAAGCAGTACAAAAAGAACCACCACAATCATGTAGCTAATCAGGATTTTGGTTATCTTCGATAGGCTCTTATCAAATCGGTTTCTTTCTTCTGTGTATGGATGGTGGAAGAAATCTTTCCCAAATAGGAATTCTTTCCGGTCCGCACCACCACACCGACTCCGGTGCCGGAATTCACCGTGGAACCGCCTAAGCAAAGGTTGTTCAGTTCCGCTGCATTTACCGCTCTCTGATCCACACCGGTATATTTCTCCACCGGAATAGACTCTCCCGTAAAGGCGGAAACCGAAAGGAACAGGTCTCTACTTTCCAGAAGATAGAGATCTCCGCACACGATATCTCCTGAGCCGATGAGCTGTATATCCCCGGGTACCACCTCTTCCACCGGCACTTCTCTGATTTCCGTTCCGTCCTTTCCCGGAATCCGGATTCTCACCGTATCGTGCTCCATCTCCTTTAGCTTCTGCATGTCCAGATAGGAGCCGTAATCCTGGGTAAATCGAATCACCGCACTCATACAGGCCAGTGCCAGGATAATGACTCCGGACAGAATATCCCTTTCCACAACAAAGGTAACGATAGCCAAAACAAGGAGCACGATAATAAAAGCATCGGTAAAGCTATGAAATAAAAAATAGAATACGCCATGCTTCTGCATGGCGGAAAGGTCGTTATAGCCGTATTTCTCCAGTCTTTCTTCCCGTTCTTCGTCGCTGATTCCATTTGCTGTACAGCCTATTTCCTGTAAAACCGAAGAAGCTTCTTTTCCAGCAATTTTCTGAAACTCTTGTTCCACACCGGCAGTCTTTGTCGTAGGGTTCAATCTCTTCTCATTGTTTAAAATCATATCTTTCACCCTCCTTTTCCTTATACAGGGATATCTTAGACCTTTGCACAATGCGAGTCAATTTAATATGATTTTTATTTCAGGCTGATTTACTTTGTTGCTCTTCCTACGCCTTGATCCCTTAGCAATCA
>BNJS01001585.1_pt1 | contig 96996 bp, 114 predicted proteins | sample 8540461 | NCBI WGS metagenome assembly BNJS01 (sample SAMD00202454, study PRJDB9452) | human saliva metagenome | isolation source: human saliva | place: Japan | reverse complement strand
CAAAAACGAAAAGGGATTAAGAAAAAAGCCTTGATTGTAAGACTTTTTTTGCATTTTTTTGTGATAGAATATAGGTAGTTATAATCGAGAGCAACTAAGAAGCAGTAACAAATATTACATATAAAAATAATCAAAAATAAGGAAGAAAAAAATGACAGAAATTGATAAAAAGGAATTTAAAAAAATTATCTTTGTTTTACATTTGGAATTACTTATATAGCTTGGGGGCTTCTTGCAATCTTTACTCAATCTCATATTTTGGGATTAGAAACATTTATAGGGAGAATATTACATATAGTAGGTGCACTTGGACCAGCTATTGCAAGTGGCTTTTTATTTGAAAAGGAATAATATAAAATTTAAACATTTTTTATTTAGTAAGAAAGAAAATAGTAGTATTTATTTCATTATTCATTTGTTAGCAATTTTGATCCTATTTTCTGTATCTTCCTTAGAATTAAATGGAGTATCAATTTATCTGATGCCATTATTCTTTATACAAATAATTTTTTTGGTGGTGGTCACGAAGAATTAGGATGGAGAGGAATATTACAACCATTACTTGATAAAAAAATATACTTATTGGCAATCTAATTTGATTGTAGGTTCAATCTGGGGAATATGGCATCTACCTTTATGGTTTATAGTTGGAGAAAGTCATCAAGGATTTCCTTTTCATTTTATTTTTTTTGTATATACATTATTCTTAAGTTTTGTTTTAGGGCTTCTTTACCGTCAAACCCAATCAGTGGATTACTGTATATTATTTCATACGTTCGCAAATTTGTTAAATCTCTATTTTGTGTTAAAAAAATTAATCTTATTTTTTTATTATCATTTTTTTATTGCTTATTTGATTTATACGATATTGGCGAGTAATAGAATTAGTAAGGAAAAGAGTTTGTATCCAAAATAACTGGATATACTCTAGAAAATGAAGATGATTTTGTTCAACGGAATAAAGTAGAAATAACGAACAATTATATGAAAGGTTTAGAGTAAACATGAGTCTCTTATTTGAAGAATTTAAAACCATTTGTTTCCAATTAAATCGAGTCGGAATTACACCGACACTGATGGGGTCTTTGGGATTGGAGTTTAGAACGAAAGAAAATTGGGGGCCGTCTGACATTGACATTCATGTGCCTGGTGACCCTAGAGGTTGGGAAGCACCTGATCATCTCAGAATTTATGACTGGGACAAGATAATGAAAGTGATGAAAGACTTAGGCTACGTCTTAATAGATATTCATGAGCATGAATTCCAAAAGGATAGAGAGAATGTTGAATTTGGAAGTATCGATTCCTTACTTGATTTTGCAGGAGTTTCGGAATCGGATATAGAGCTTATTCACATTGAAGGCATCACTTTTCGTCTTCCAAGTCTGGAGCAGTATCTAAGTATTTACAAAGCTTCTTCTCAAGACTCCTATCGAAATGAACAAAATAACAATAAGGATTTTAAAAAGATCGAGTGGCTGGAAAAACATTTGTAAATTATCATATGAAAAGTAGTAAGTTGTAAGACTGGATGCTATGTTATTTTTATTATCATTTTTATTGGTTATTTAATTTCTACTATATTTGCGAGTACTAGAATTAGTAATAAAAAGCAGGTGGAAAAATTGTAAAAGAGCCACAGGGACTTTTCTGGGGTGGATATCACGCATATTTTTTGGATTTAGATGGATATTATTGAGAAGTTTCTTGGAGACCCAATTTTCAATTTGATGAAAATGGACTATTGAAATTTTAGTAATTAAGGGAGATAGCAAAAATGTCTTCAAGTAAAGAATATTTAGATTTCATTTTAGAACAATTGTCCGAGTTGGAAGAAATATCATATAGAGCAATGATGGGTGAATATATAATTTATTATCGAGGGAAAATCATGGGTGGAATTTATGATGATAGATTTTTAGTGAAGCCTGTCAAAACTGCAATAGCGTATATGCCGAATGTAGAATACGAATTGCCGTATGAAGGCGCAAAGGAAATGCTATTGGTAGATGATGTTGACAACAAAGAATATTTAACCGGCTTATTTAATTCAATGTATGATAAGTTACCTGCACCAAAACCAAAGAAAAAGAAATAATGAAATCTCAGTTTGTCGAGCTAATGACTTTTAAGTCCCAAGAATTCGTCATATTGAGACGGTAAGCTTCTTAGAGAAACAGTAATTATAAAAAAGATGGCATAGTCTAGAGTGTATTCTGGTGATTATGCCTTTTTTCTCAGGGTAGATTTGACTTTAAGAATATACAGCTGTATGCGTATTCACAGAAATGTGATATAATTTATAAAAACGTTAACGGAGTGATTATGATAACTGTAAGTTACATAAAAACAGCTACATATGATAATAGAAAAAATATCTCTAATCAGGGTTTTATAAGAAAAGCTAATATTTTAGCCATTATTATTACGAAAATATGTAAAGGAAAATATTTAGCATTAGATAAATTAGAGAGCATCTGCTTAGCTCTGGATTGTACAACTAATGATGTACTTGAATTTATTAAGGAGGAAAAATAGGGAATGAAAGATACAGAACTAAAACAATTAAAAGATACACTATGGCATTCTGCAGATGTTCTTCGTGCGAGTGCGCATTTAGCTGCGAATAAATATGGTCAGCCTATTCTCGGGCTTATCTTCCTTAGATATGCAGATATTTTATTCAAACAACATAAGGAAGATATTGAGGAAGAGTATAATCGTCTTAAAGGTGGACGTATGGAAAAATCCATGAAAGAAATCTCAATAGAAAAATGCGGATTCTATCTTCCAGAATGTGCTTATTACGACTTTATCAATGACGCACCGGACGATGCAAATAAAGCTATCATCGTAAAGGAAGCTATGGAAGCTATTGAAGATGAAAATCCTAGAATGGAAGGAGTTCTTCCTAAAGAAGTATACGCACAGCTTGTACCAGAGGAAGAGCCGGAACTTCTTTCTAATATCGTGCGTATTTTCAAGGATATTCCTGAAAATAGCACCATTGATATCTTTGGTGAAATTTATGAATACTTCTTGGGAAAATTTGCACTTTCAGAAGGTAAGGATGGGGGAACATTCTATACACCTGCAACCGTTGTTAGATATATGGTTGAAGTATTAAATCCTCAACCAGGTGAAAAGAAGTTCCTAGATCCAGCATGTGGTTCAGGAGGAATGTTTGTTCAGGCTGCAAGATACATGCATAATCATAATGCCAGTGAGAGTGAACAGATGAAATTCCGTTGCTATGGTGTGGAAAAGGAACCCGACACAGTTAAACTGGCAAAGATGAATCTTCTTCTAAATAATATTCGTGGCGATATTACACAAGCTAACTCATTTTACTCTGATCCATATAATGCAGTTGGACAGTTTGACTATGTAATGGCAAATCCACCCTTTAATGTTGATGAGGTTGTGGTTGAGAAAGTTTCTGACGATATCCGTTTCAATACGTACGGCGTACCAAGAAATAAGACAAAATCGACAAAGAAAAATGCTGATAAGAAAGAAACAGTGCCAAATGCTAACTATTTATGGATTGGATACTTTGCAACTGCGTTAAATGAGAATGGGAAAGCAGCTCTTGTTATGGCTAATTCTGCTTCGGATGCTTCTGGTTCAGAATATGAAATCAGAAAGAAAATGATTGAAGAAGGTATCATCTCGCAGATGGTGACTCTTCCTTCTAATATGTTTTCATCAGTTACACTTCCTGCAACTCTCTGGTTTTTTGATAAGCAGAAGCCAAATACTGAGAAGAAAAATGAAATCTTATTTATAGATGCGAGAAATGTATTTACACAGATTGACCGTGCTCATAGAAAGTTCTCAGATGAGCAGATTAAGAACCTTGGCGTAATAACCAAACTATATCATGGTGAGACACAGGCTCTTGTTGACTTGCTGATGAATATCAAACAGAACTTACAAATGCGCCAGAATCTTCCGATGACAAAGAGATTTTAACTAAGGATTACTGGCAATCACAGATTGACTGGTTAACAGAAAGATTTCCAGATGGTGTATATGCTGATGTTATTGGTCTTTGTAAAGCTGCGCCAATGGATGGTGAAGACGGAATTATTGATCAGGACTACTCCCTTAATGCAGGACGTTATGTAGGCGTTGTTATCGAAGACGACGGTTTAACTAAGGAAGAATTTAAAGAAGAAATGATTTCCCTTAGTTCTGAATTTACTTCTTTAAGTGCCGTGGCAAGAGAACTTGAAGAACTCATTGAAAATAATTTGAAGGAATTGTTGAGTGAATGAAATGGTAGTAAGAGAAGTAAAATTGGGTGATATTATTACATACAACAAAGGGTATGCTTTTAAAAGTAATGAATATGCCGATAAAGGGAAAATGGTTGTTCGAGTAACTGACTTCACTTTGGATTCTATTAGCGATAATGATGCAGTATATGTATCACCAGAGGATAAATATAGGAAATTCATTATTAATACGGGTGATATTTTAATTCAGACAGTAGGGTCATGGGCGAATAATCCAAATTCAATTGTAGGAAAGATTGTAAGAGTTCCTGAAAAATGTGATAATACTTATCTTAATCAAAATATTGTTCGAATTATTCCAAACAAAGACTTTAACAACACGTACTTATACTATGCACTTAAGGCAAATAAGTTTTCATTGTATTGCGTTTTACGGGGACAAGGAGCTGCCAATCAAGCAAGTATTACATTAGACACTATTTTTAGTTTTAAGTTTAAAGCACATGCTTTTTCTGAACAAAAGAAAATTGCTGATATTCTATCAGTCTATGACAACCTTATCAAAAACAACAACAAGCGGATAAAATTGTTGGAGAAAATGGCAGAGAATCTATATAAGGAATGGTTTGTAAGATTTCGCTTTCCGGGATATGAGAATTTGGAATTTGTTGGTACGCTCCCAATCGGATGGCAATATCAACCTATTTCAGAATCGATGGATTTCTTTGATTCCAAGAGAGTACCTTTAAGCTCTAAGCAAAGAGATGAAATGGAAAAAATATATCCATATTACGGAGCAGCAAAGTTAATGGATTATGTTGATAATTATCTGTTTGACGGAGAATACTTGTTATTAGGTGAAGATGGAACTGTTGTTACTACGGACGGTTTTCCTGTACTTCAATTAGTAAATGACAAGTTTTGGGTTAATAATCATGCACATGTTATAAGAGGAAAAGGTGATATTTCAACACGATTCCTCTATTTGACGTTTTGTAGATTCCCTATAACTGGTGTTGTTACAGGAAGTGCTCAACCAAAGATTAGCAAAGGGCGATTGGAAAAATTGAAAATCTTAGTTCCAGATGCAATAACAATGGAACATTTCAATAATTTGATAAATCCAATGTTTGATGAAATCAATGTATTGAAGAAACAGTTAATACTAATTACAAAGCAACGTGATATGCTTTTACCACGCCTAATGAGTGGGAAACTTGAAGTGTAATAAGGAGGGATCCATATGCGTAATTTTATATCTGAAGACGATATAGAACAGGCTATACTTGCAAAATTAAAAACGGAACCATTTAACTATGATATCCTGATTTGTGATGCTGATCCTAGTAAGCGAGATGATTTGAATGATGGTACAGGAAGGGCTTCAAAGAAAGAATGTGTTCTTCCTGATGTGATGCTGTCTTCTTTGAAACGCATTAATCCTACTATCTCTGAAGATAAAATCAAGGAAATAGTAAAAAACTTAAGGCGGGACTACACGGGTACGGATATTGTTGATACTAACTATAAAATATACAGACAAATTCGCAATAATATAAAAATCACAGTCCGTAGAAATGGTAAAGAAGATTTTGATTTTGTAAAGCTTATCGATTTTGAGCATCCGGAGAATAACACTTTGACAGCAGTTTCTCAGATGTGGATTAAAGGAAAGGTCTATTATCGCAGACCGGATATCCTTATCTTCATCAATGGGATGCCTCTTGTGTTCATTGAACTGAAGAATAGCATCGTTAAGATTGAAGAAGCCTATAATAATAATTTAAAGGATTATTTACGAGATATTCCAAATCTATTTGCATTCAATCAAATTTGTGTTCTCTCAAATGGATTAGAAACAAAGCTTGGTGCATTTAATGCGACCTATGACTACTTTTTTGAGTGGCTTAAAGTTGATAGCGAAAAAGAGAAACTGGACAGAGAAGCAATTCTTGCTGTGGATAATGTTAAGGATAGCTCTGTCAGATATTTTGTAGATGGTCTTCTTAACAAAGATAGATTGATTGACTATATTGAAAACTTTATTCTCTTTGAAAACCAGAGAATAAAGATTATCGCAAAAAACCACCAGTACTTAGGTGTAAATAATTTAATGGAATCAGTGGAGAACAGAAAAGAGCTTAACGGTAAGCTTGGTGTTTTTTGGCATACACAGGGTTCAGGTAAATCCTATTCTATGGTTATGTTTGCACGTAAAGTTAAACGCAAAGTGGCTGGTAATTTTTCATTCCTTATTATCACTGACCGTGAAGATTTGGATACACAGATTCATAAGAACTTTGTGCGTACAGAAGTTATCGGTTCTAAAGAGGAGTGTCAACCAAAAACAGCAAGCAACTGCAAGAATTTTTAACTACCAACAAGGCATTTATCTTCACACTGATTCATAAATTCAGATACGACAAGACGAAGAAGTATCCTGTTCTTTCTACACGTGATGATATCATTGTACTTGTTGACGAGGCACATAGAACACAGTACAAAGATTTAGCAGAAAACATGAGAACAGCACTTCCTAATGCTAATTTTGTTGCGTTTACAGGGACACCACTTCTCGGGGCTAAGCGTCTTACTAATCAATGGTTCGGTGAGTATGTGTCAGAGTATAACTTTGCACAATCTGTCGAGGATGGTTCTACTGTACCATTGTTCTATTCCAGAAGAGTTCCGGAAGTAGGTCTTGAAAATAATTTTCTTGATGATGATGTTGTAGATATTATCGAAGAAGAAAATCTTAATGACGACGAAATCCGTCTGGTGGAAAATGCATCCTCTCGTATTTTAGAAGTTATTAAACGTGATGACAGACTGGATAAGGTTGCTCAGGATATTGCCTACCACTTTCCAAGACGAGGATTTCTTGGAAAAGGACTGGTTGTGTCAGTTGACAACTACACAGCTGTCAAAATGTATGACAAAGTGCAACATTACTGGGCGATTGAAAAACAGAATATTACGAAACAGCGAAATTCTGCCCCTTCAAAAGAAGAACGAGATCGGCTTACGGATATTCTTACTTATATGAATAAGGTGGAAATGGCAGTTGTTATTTCTGAAGAGAATGATGAAGAAACCAAGTTTGATAAACAAGGATTGAAAATATCGGAGCATCGTGCAAAGATGAAAGAAATTACACCTGATGGTAGAGATATCGAGGATAGATTTAAGAGTCCAGATGATCCTCTGCAATTAGTGTTTGTGTGTGCCATGTGGCTAACAGGGTTTGATGTAAAAAACCTTTCTACGCTCTATCTTGACAAGCCGATGAAGGGGCACACGCTGATGCAAGCCATAGCTCGTGCCAACAGAGTTTATCCTGGAAAACCTGCTGGAATTATCGTTGATTATGTGAATGTTTTTAAATATATGAAGAAAGCATTAACAGAATACGCCACGGGTAATGACGGAACTGAATTTCCTGCAAAAGATATAGACCAGCTGATCGGATACATTGATGGCACAATTCATGAGGCAGATTCTTTCTTGCTTTCTTTAGGCGTTTCATTAGAGAAAATCATTGCAGGTTCCAATACTCTGGATAAACTGGACGCTTTAAGAAGAGCTTTTGACGCTATTATCGCTAAAGATGATGCTAAAGAGAAATTCAAGGTTATACTGAAAACCTTAACGAATCTTTACGAAGCATCAAAACCAGAAATCTTTGAAAGAAATTGGACTAATGATAAATTTGCACCTCTCGTTTATTTACACGGATTGTTTTATCATACTATTGATGATGAAAAAGTAAATCGTGCCAGACAGAAAATGAATCAAATTCTGGACGGTAGTGTAATTGCAAGTCAGGATTTCGTTAATTATGTTCGGGGGGAAGAACCTCAATACATGATTAAAGGGACAAAGGCCATAGATTTATCTAAAGTAGATATTGAACAGTTAAGACAAGAAATAAAATTGGCTGAGTATAAAGCTATTGAAATTGATGATTTGAAGGAATATATAGAGCAAGCTCTAGAACAAATGCTAAAGAGAAATTGCACTAGAACGAAATTCTCTGAACGATTCAAACGCATTATTGATTCCTATAATGCAGGCGGTACTGAAAATGAAGATTATTACGAGCAACTTGTGAAACTCCTTGAAGAACTTCGTCAAGAGGACAATCGTGCCAATACAGAAGGTCTTGCTGAAGAAGAATTGGAAATTTACGATTTATTGGTTGCTGGAAAGAAATTGACACAGGTTGAGGAACAAAAAGTAAAACTCTCTGCAAAAAATCTGTTTAAGAAATTGATGGATAATCGTAGTAATCTTCTTGTTGTAGATTGGTATAAAGATGAACAGCCACGTGCCAAACTTAAATATGAAGTTGAATTATCATTAAATCAAGATCTTCCTGAAAGTTATGACAAAGCAGCCTTTGATTCTAAGGTATCCTTACTCATCAACCATTTTGTGGATATGGCAGTACAAGGGTATGGATGGATTGGTCTTGCATAGAGTATATTGAAAATATTCATTTAATTATTGTTATGAAGCCTATCCTGCTTGAAAATTTAAGCCGGAAAGTTATGCTGGTGATAAATAACGTACAACAAAAATCGTTGTTATTACTGGAGTTCTGGGTGTCGCAAAATTTTTGGTGACACCCAGTTTTTTGTAGCTTTCCGAGCTTATAAAGTAAGGTAGAGTTCATGGGAACAATTTTTAAAAGAGTGGAGGGTTATCAATGGTTATATTGGAATTGTATCAAGGTGATTATCAAAAGGATTTAGTCGTATTTGAGGCTTTAGAAGAAGGACGAGAATTTGTAGCGCAAATCCCGGGATATACTCTAGAAAATGAAGATGGTTTTGAAGTAGAGTATGTTAATCCTAAACACTTGCCGGATTATATGGAAATTGTCTTCAATGGAAATATTGTTCCTTTATCTAGATTTTCGTTTAATCCTGAAGAAAATGTGGATATTATTTGGAAAGAGATTTCGAATCTATCTGTTAAAAACGATAAAGTAATCGAAGGCGCTACAAAGTAGATGCCTATGTCGTTAACAACGGTGAAGTGAAAACCTATGTCGAATCAAGAGAAGCGAAATTCCGTAAGGCAAAAGCATTCTTAGAAAGCAAAGGATATGAAGTGGTTAGAAGCTTTTTTGGAAGTGAAGACGGCGAAGCAATTCTCTACAGAAAAAAAGACGCCGAAGATTGGCACTTCTTATGCCACTTAGACCCGCTGTTTGTAGAGATTGAAGATATCGAGGGATATGTCAAAGAAGCGATGGAGGAGTTTTTGTATAGTTAAACTTATGAATTCTTCACAAAAACCAACCGAAAGGAAATGTCGGTTGGTTTTTTAATGCTCATCTTGTAAACTTGCTAAATAAACTAGAATCAAGTACAATGAGTTTAGATAGTTCTATATGTTTGGTTTTTAGCTCAACATGAATCTATCAATTTAATATAGGATTAAAGAAGTGAATGAGAAACAAAAAGGTTTTTTAATTGATCTATATTGTTTTTTAATCTTTAAGGAGAACAATAAATGAAGAAAATTATGGTAATCATCAATCCAACCTCTGGTGGTGAAAAAGCCTTGGATTATAAGGTGAAGCTAGAAAATAAAGCTAGAGACTATTTTGAAGATGTGGAAATTAAAATTACGGAGAAAGCGCAAGACGCCACAAACTTTGCAGCAGAAGCTTCTCGAGAGCATTATGATGCTGTTCTTGTTTTTGGTGGAGATGGGACTGTCAATGAGGTTATCTCTGGTATTGCTGAGAAAGACTACATTCCGAAACTCGCGATTATCCCAGGAGGAACTGGAAATCTCATTACGAAACTGTTAGAAATCAATCAAGATATTGACAGTGCGATCGACGAGCTTGATTTTAGTTCTACCAACAAGATTGATATCGGAAAATCAAATGGAAACTATTTTGGCTATATTTTCAGTATTGGTTCATTACCAGAAGCCATTCATAATGTTGGTATAGAAGATAAAACAAAGTTTGGTATGCTAGCCTATGCGATTAATACTATGAAGTCTGTGGTTACGGATCAAGCATTTAAGATTACTGTTGAGACAGAAAATGGAAATTACATCGGTCCAGCTAGTCATGTCTTGGTTCTCCTTACCAATTATTTCGCTGACAAAAAAATCTTTGACGAAGACAAGGATGGTTATGCCAATATTTTGATCCTAAAAGATGCCTCAATCCTCACTAAATTGTCAATTATCCCTGATTTATTAAAAGGTGATGTTGTCGAAAATGATAATATCGAGTATATGAAAGCTCGTCATATAAAAATTTCTTCAGATGCTGCATTAGAAACGGATGTTGACGGCGACAAATCTGATGACCTTCCAGTAGAAATCAAGGTACTAGGTCAGCATATTGAAGTCTATTCTCAACCGAAAGAATAACAAACTTCTGAAAAGAATAGTAGATAATATAGGAGGCGATGGTAATGAAAATTTTAGCAATTAATCCTATTTCGTTTAAAAAAAGAATGATTGAATTACTATTTGATTATCTTTTCATTCTAGCTTATTTAGTGCTTCTGTTTTTAGGTTCAATGTTTGTTTACATTATTTTTTTTAATGGCATCCCAGAGTTTACAGAAATTCAGTCGCAGTGGCTTGTATTTTTTACCTCTGTTTTGCCAATCACGCTCCTTTTCACATTCTTAGATTATACAAAAAATGGGAGTTTTGGGAAGGCGAAAGCAGGACTTCAATTGTTTTATAAGAAAAAAACAGTAGAAGCTAGCTTCATCAGAAATATCATCAAATTTTTACCTTGGCAACTTGGTCATATGGGCACGATTCATGGCTTCTATAGTAATTTTGATGGATTATCCACTATCCTCTCGATTTTGGCGACTCTACTCGCAGTTTTCTTACTGGCAATGACGGTGTTTAGGAAAGATAAGAGGCATCTAGGTGATCTGTTAGCCCATACGCAAGTCCAGCTAAAAGCTGGCAAAAATTAAATATTTTGTAGATATTTCAGTTATTAGGGAGCTAGCTGTGTGCCAGCTTTCTTTTTTGATTTAAACTCTTCTTTATTTAGCAAATTACTTGGACTTAGGATAAATTTGAACTATAATATAAGGGAAGCTAATCTACTTGAAAAATCTTAGTAAAAAAGGAAATATTTTATGAAAGTATCTAAAAAAATTAGATTAATGAGTTGCTGTGGTTTAGCTATCTTTACTTTAGCTGCTTGTAGTCAAACTCAAAAAGCTTCTGATGGAACTACTGAAGCCGCAGTCAGTCAATCACAGTCCTATCAGGTTTCCTGGAAAGCTACCTATAGCAATTTGAACAGTAAACCTAGTGAAGAAGAAGTTCGAAAATCCTTGGTTGCACATTTGGATAAAGACAGTGTCGATGCATTTTTCAACCTAGTAAATGATTATAACGCTACTGTAGGTTCAGTTGGGATCACTGGGGATTTTTCTACATTTACCAAAACAGACTATGATGTTGAAAAGATAAGCAATCTATGGACACTGAAGAAAGGTGATTTTGTCGGCACTAACTGTCGTATTAACAGTTATTGTTTATTGAAAAATTCTATCGAAATCCCTAAGTTAGAGAAAGATGATTCCCTCTTGTTTGTCGATAATGATGCTATTGACAAAGGTAAGGTCTTTGATGCAGAAGACAAGGATGCTTTTAATATTTTATTCTCAAGAGTCAATACCGAAGCTACGACAGATGTCAAAGTTCATGCTGCAAAGATGGAAAAATTCCTTTCTCAATTCAAGTTTAATGAAAATGCAAGAATGCTGTCCGTAGTAGTCCATGATGACTTGGATGAGCAATCCCTCTTTATTGGCCATGTCGGGATCCTTGTGCCAAGCGAGGATGGCTATCTCTTTGTTGAAATTAACCTTTGAGGAGCCTTATCAAGCCATCAAATTTTCGAGCAAGGAAGATTGTTACAAATATCTAGATACAAAATACGAAAACTATACAGGTGAAGGTCTAGCGAAACCCTTTATTATGGATAATGATAAGTGGGTCCAATCTTAAAGGAAGTGAACAATATGGATACAATATTAGGCTTGATAGTTTTATTCCTAATTGGAGTATGGGCTGTTTGGGTTATCAAGGGAAACCAGCAGAGACCAAGAAAAAATGAACGATTTATTGGGTATATCAATAAATACGATAGTGATGGAGAACCTTACCAAGCCGAAGTTTGGGAAGTTACTGAAGATGAGGAGTAGACATATGGAATTACAATATTTTACGAAACAAGAACAAGAAATGATTAAAAAGGGATTAACTTTCTCTAAACTGAGCGACAAGGAAACAGCCGATAAGATTATCGCCTTAATTCCTCAAGATATGATTAAACGGATTCCATTTTTTGTTAGAAAACATGCTATTACACGTACCGTTAAGAGAATTTCTCTCGAGTATCCGGAATTGTACGCTGTTGCTGAACAAGAAGGCCAACTTCCAGAAAAAGAAGCTCAAGAATTACGACAAGTTCTTACAAATATTTTCCAAGAGAAAATGAATAAGCATAAGATTAAATAAGCTTTGAGATTTAATAAGATATAGGAGTTGAGTATGGCTATTGATGACGTTAAAATCATTGACAGTGATCAAGGTTATGACATTTACAATGAAGTAGTCAGTCGCTATAGAGACGGTGAACAGGTGGCCAATATTATTAAGGATATCCTCGATGCAGAGAAAGATTACTGTCAAACAGACTTTTTTACAGAGATTTATTGGACAGCTCTTGCCTACTCACTGTGGAAGATTGGTCATCTGACAGACGATATCAGAGATAAAACCTTAGAGCTTATCAAAAAAGGGGCTGATCCATTTTGGTTGGAAATAGATCCAAAGGCTTTGAAGCAAAGGCAAAAGGTCTTGGATAAACTTGCTATCCAGTTGCAAACTGAAAATCCTAGACCTCTAAAGGTCACTAAAGCCAAAACTAAACGCAAACCTTATTTTGAAGAAGGAGATATCCTTGCTGTTAAGTTCGAAGATGGGTATGGTCTTGTCTTTGTATCTATGGTTGAGCAAAGTCCTAGAAAGCTTGAGTACCATCTAGCTTGCACTCGCCTCTTACAAACAAAAAAGCCCACCATCGATGATTTTTTGACCAGTCAAATCTCCTGTAAGATGGACAATACGAAGTTTGCTCTGGATACAGATTGCTGGTTCAATCACAAAGATTTAGGGCAATTATTAGAAAATATTGAAAAAATTGGACAGGTGAAACTTAGACCTTTTAGTCTTTGGATGCTGGCACCTGCCCATAATTTAGAAGATGTTTATGAAGAAATCACTAGAGATAAAGGCTCTTCTGGCCTACGGTTCATCGAAACCTATAAACTTGTCGATGATATTTTTTCAGTCTAATGTCTATCTGATAAGAGGAAAATAAGGGTGAATCATTCCCACATGCTATGTTGGGCTCTGACTCCATAGCTATCAATCGAACCATCTGAATTGAACTTGGATTCAATACGGTACCTTTTCCAGAGGTCGTAATCTGCTGTTTGGATGGTTAGGATAAAGTTGGTATCTTTATCAGAGACATTATAATCAGCTGGATTGACTTCAAAGATATCGATTAATTTTCGATTTTGAAAATCTTGGAGTTCAAGATTTGCTAGCTTGACATGATTGATGGAAATTTCTTTTAGTTGATTCTTATCCTTAGGTGTTCTGTAATAGGTGACGACGCAGTTTTTGAGTTGATCAGTATCTTTACCTGTGGGAGTAAGACTCATAAAGCCATAGGACTGATCATCCCGCTTGACTTCGAGAAGCTGACCGTAGTAGAAGTGGTCGTTTTTTGGGTTGGTAATAGGACTATCTGCACCTTTATCTTCGAAGGTGAACCCATGCTCCAAAAGCTCGGAAGCCTTGGTCTCCCCGATAATGACAGTGGTATCTTGAATGGTTACTGGAACAGGTTGAGCTGGAAGGCCACTCATCATCATGCAAAACATAAAAACATAACTCGTTAAAAAAGTTGTCCCAATAACAGCGTTTGTTGATGCATAGGCATGACTGTTATGAAAGTTTTTTCTTATAGTTAGTACAACAAATTTTCCAAGACTTTTTATAATCATACTAACAAGTACGATGAAAAATTGTTTTTTCAAACATTCATAAACTGCTTGCGGGAAGCTATTGCCATGATAGTAGAATCCAGCCAATGTGAGTAGATTTACGATTAAATAGATCAGCAAGAACCAATGAATCTCTTTAAGGGCATTAGCATCAGTGATTTCTTCATAGTCAACGTGAATTCTTCCTTGAACAGCATGGCCAAGTTTATAAATCCATTTGGGAATGTCTTTGCCTTTTTTAACCGCAACTACGAGTCTGATATAGAGATAGATGGTAAAGGATAAGGATAGAAAGAAAAGAGCATAAAAGCCCAAAACAATACTAGTGAACATGACTATTTCCCCCTATTTAACATACAATAAAACAATTTCTTAGCTCCATTATAGCACTTTCTATGAAAATAGAGCTAGAAATATCCGTATGATACTAATAGATTCAAAGGAGTAAAATCATGGGAATGATTGCCAATTATCAATATTTGTCGGACGATAAATTAAAACAAATAAAGCTACTTTCTAATGAGGAAAAATGACTTGCTGGACTTGGCGGAGGATTATGCAGAAGAATATGAAATTTTTCTGGATATCGATAAAATGTGGGATGCCTTGGTCTTTGTCTTGACAGGATTTAGTAGTTCAGAATTTTTGGATGACAATCCCTTGAGAGAAGCTGTTTTAGGGGTGACTCCTCTAGAGGATGTATCTGAATATATCGCCTATACTGAAAAAAACAAGATAGCCGAGATTGTAGAAGCTTTAGAAAGTTTTGACATGGACAGGGCTATGACTGACTTTAGTATGGAAGCCTGTAAGAAAGCGGATTTGTATCCTGATATTTGGGATTATCTTGAGGAAGAGGAAGAAATCAAGGATGATATTTCAAGCTGCTTTGTCAGAATGAAAGACTTTTACAAGGAAATCTTAAAGCTAAACGGAAATGTCCTAGTCACTATTTGTTAAGATTTTATGTCATCCATTAGAAAGGTAGTCCTATGAATCCATTTCTAGAAAAATACATTACATTAAAAAAGCAATACCTGGACCAATATGGAAATCCTTCAAGTGTCGCAGCTCTTTATGATTTTGCTGATGAATTAGCTGAGTCTGATGATTTAGAAGCGAAGAAGGTCTTAGTGGACCTCTATGAGCAATTGGGCCTCTACACTAGTGCCTATAGCTTATCGACCGAAGTCTTAGATAAACCAGATCGAAAACAATTAAAGAAAGTGACCCGTTTACAAGAAATGAGTCAGAGTCATGGCGATCTTTTTGCCCTTCCTCGTCCTCTAAGAAAAGAAGAGAAGAAGCAGAGAAAAGAGCTATTACAGTCTTTGCCACATTTTATCTACCATCCAGATCCTATAGCAACGGGAGCTTTTGTAGAGGGAGAGGCCAAGGTTTGTCCATCTTGTGGGAAAGAAAGCAATATTTATTATGACTTGATCCCTTATTGTATCGACAACATAAAAAACCTTTGCCTATTTTGTATTGCAAACGGTCAAGCGGCCAAAAAATTTGATGCGGAATTTATCCAAGATGCCGAGTGGCAGGGTGAATTGGATCCAGAAAAGAATCAGCTGCTTTTTTGTCAGACTCCAGGCTACTCTAGTTGGCAGGGTGAATATTGGTTATCTTGCTGTCAAGATTACTGCGCTTACTTAGGCACAGTTGGCACTCGTGAATTAAAGGCAATGGGGATCGCTGAGCAAGTTTTGGAAGACTATGAAGCACGAGGTGAATATCAAGATATTGAAGAATATTTGGTCAAAGACGGTTCTCTTTGTGGTTATCTTTTTAGATGCCTTCATTGTGAAAAATATCAACTTTGGGTTGATGCTGATTAATTTTTAACGATACAAGCACATTAACATAAATTTCTTTGGAATTTTAACGACTAATCATTAATTTAATTTAAGAGTATGAAAAATCGGAACATTTTATCTTAGTATACTTTTATCATCTATTAAATTATCATATGAAAAAAATAGGAGCTACCAAACTTAGTTCCTATTTTATTATTTAAAAGGCAAATTTGAAATAGTTTTCAATTTTTTGGTATAGTAAAAATACGAACAAAAATGTAAATAATTTATAAAGTTTCCCCAAAATACTTTACAAATTTGTGTAAAAATGATATAGTTATAAAGCTTAGAAAATGAGAAGATGTTTTCTAGTAAATATAAACCCGAGTAAAAAATGCCTACGGACAGGCAGGGTTGAATGCCGAAGCGTGGTTGAAAAGCCACATTATTGATAGGGTTAAAAGCCTACTTTTATAAGTTGATGTTAGGACATTAGTTCTAATTCGTATAGATTTGTTAGTGTGGTGAAAGCACACGTCATCTTGTGAAACGATCAATAAAGTACGTAATATTTGCTACTAGAGAGTTAGGAAACATCAGGAACAGACATACTCAAAAGAAACAAACATAAACACGTCAGTAGATTGTAGAGCAGGTGTCAACCTGCTCTTTTTTCATAAGTACCCTTTGAGCCTTAGATGATTAAGGTGAAAAAAACTATGATAAAGGAGTATGTCTCTATAATGTTAAATCAAAACCAAGCTCCTATTTATGAGGGACTGGTCAAGTTACGAAAAAAAAGAATTGTACCTTTCGATGTACCAGGTCATAAGCGTGGCCGTGGTAACCCAGAATTAGTGGAACTTCTTGGTGAGAAATGCGTTGGGATTGATGTCAATTCTATGAAGCCTTTGGACAATTTGGGACATCCCATTTCGATTATTCGAGAAGCGGAAGAGCTAGCAGCAGAAGCATTTGGTTCTGCTCATGCCTTTTTGATGATTGGTGGGACAACTTCATCCGTGCAAACCATGATTCTTTCCACCTGTAAATCAGGTGATAAAATCATCCTTCCTCGAAATGTCCACAAATCAGCTATTAATGCTCTCGTTTTATGCGGAGCAATTCCTATCTATATTGAGATGAGTGTGGATCCCAAAATCGGTATTGCTTTGGGGCTTGAGAATGACCGTGTGGCGCAAGCTATTAAGGACCATCCGGATGCCAAGGCTATCCTAATTAACAATCCAACCTATTATGGGATTTGTTCAGACCTTAAGGGGTTAACAGAGATGGCTCACGCCGCAGGAATGAAAGTCTTAGTAGACGAGGCTCACGGTGCTCATCTACACTTTACAGATAAACTTCCTCTATCCGCTATGGATGCAGGAGCAGATATGTCAGCTGTATCCATGCATAAGTCTGGTGGTAGCTTGACTCAAAGTTCCCTTCTTTTAGTTGGCGATCGGATGAATCCTGAGTACGTACGTCAGATTATTAACCTGACACAGTCGACATCAGCATCCTACTTGCTAATGGCTAGTCTAGATGTTTCTCGTAGAAACCTAGCCCTTCGTGGCAAAGAGTCCTTTGAGAAAGTTATTGAGTTATCTGAGTACGCACGTCGTGAAATCAATGCCATCGGTGGCTACTACGCCTACTCAAAAGAACTAGTAGATGGTGTGTCTGTCTGTGATTTTGACGTGACTAAGTTGTCAGTCTACACTCAGGGAATTGGTCTAACAGGTATCGAGTTTATGACCTCTTACGAGATGAATATGACATTCAAATTGAGTTTGGCGATATTGGGAATATCTTGGCCTACATTTCGATTGGTGACCGTATCCAAGACATTGAACGCTTGGTCGGTGCTCTAGCTGATATCAAGAGACTTTATTCTAGAGATGGGAAGGACTTGATCGCTGGAGAATATATCCAGCCTGAGTTGGTCCTATCTCCTCAGGAAGCCTTCTATGCAGAGAGAAGAAGCTTAACATTAGACGAGTCCGTTGGTCAAGTATGCGGGGAATTTGTCATGTGCTATCCTCCAGGTATTCCAATCCTAGCGCCTGGTGAACGCATTACACGAGAAATTGTCGATTATATTCAATTTGCCAAAGAACGTGGTTGTTCCCTCCAAGGAACGGAAGATCCAGAGGTCAATCACATCAATGTCATTGAGAGAAAGGAGAACTAGATGGATTTATGGTTTTCTGAAGTTCATACTCCAGATGTGAAATTATCCCTGAGAACAGCCAAACAACTCTACGCTGGTAAAAGTGAATGGCAGGATATCGAAGTTTTAGACACGCCTGCTTTTGGGAAGATATTGATTTTAAATGGGCATGTATTATTCTCAGATGCAGATGATTTTGTCTATAATGAAATGACGGTTCACGTTCCTATGGCTGTCCATCCCAATCCAAAGAAAGTCTTGGTTATTGGGGGTGGTGACGGTGGTGTTGCCCAAGTATTAACGCTTTATCCAGAATTGGAACAAATCGATATTGTAGAACCAGATGAGATGCTGGTTGAGGTTTGTCGAGAGTATTTTCCAGATTTTGCTGCAGGACTTGATGACCCTCGTGTCACCATTTACTACCAAAATGGGCTGAGATTTTTGAGAAACTGTGAAGATGATTACGACATTATTATCAACGATGCGACAGATCCTTTTGGTCATACGGAAGGGCTCTTTACCAAGGAATTTTACGGAAATAGTTATAGAGCTCTCAAAGAAGACGGTATCATGATTTATCAGCATGGTAGTCCTTTCTTTGACGAAGATGAGTCGGCTTGTCGAAGCATGCATCGTAAGGTCAATCAAGCCTTTCCAATCAGCAGAGTTTATCAGGCCCATATCCCTACCAGTCCGGCTGGCTATTGGTTATTTGGATTTGCATCGAAAAAATACCACCCTGTCAAAGATTTTGACAAGGAAGGCTGGAAAAAACGCCAGCTTTTCACAGAATACTACACTGCAAACTTACATGTGGGTGCTTTTATGTTGCCTAAGTATGTAGAAGACATTTTAGAAGAAGAGGAAGGAAAAAAATGAGTCGTTTATTAGTTATTGGATGTGGGGGAGTTGCCCAAGTTGCTATTTCAAAGATTTGCCAAGATAGCGAAACGTTTAAAGAAATTATGATTGCTAGCCGTACAAAGTCAAAATGTGATGACTTGAAGGCTAAATTAGAAGGCAAAACAAATACTAAGATTGAGACAGCTGCTCTTGATGCTGACAAGGTAGAAGAAGTGATTGCCTTGATCGAAAGCTACAAACCAGAAGCTGTTTTGAACGTAGCTTTACCATACCAAGATTTAACCATTATGGATGCTTGTTTGGCAACAGGAGTCCACTATATCGATACCGCCAACTATGAGGCTGAGGATACAGAAGACCCTGAATGGCGAGCTATTTATGAGAAACGTTGCAAGGAACTTGGTTTTACAGCCTACTTTGACTACTCCTGGCAGTGGGCTTACCAAGAAAAATTCAAAGAAGCAGGCTTGACTGCTCTACTTGGATCTGGTTTTGATCCAGGGGTAACCAGCGTCTTTTCAGCTTATGCACTCAAACATTACTTTGACGAAATCCACTATATCGACATTTTAGACTGTAATGGTGGTGACCACGGTTATCCATTTGCGACCAACTTTAATCCAGAAATCAACCTCCGCGAGGTTTCTGCACCAGGTTCTTACTGGGAAGATGGGAAATGGGTAGAAGTTGAAGCTATGTCTATCAAACGTGAGTATGATTTCCCTCAAGTTGGACAAAAAGACATGTATCTCCTCCACCATGAAGAAATCGAATCATTAGCAAAGAATATTCCAGGTGTCAAACGCATTCGCTTCTTTATGACTTTTGGTCAATCCTATCTAACGCACATGAAATGCTTGGAAAACGTTGGTCTCCTTCGTACAGATGCTATTAACTTTAACGGTCAAGAAATCGTGCCAATCCAATTCTTGAAAGCCTTGCTTCCAGATCCTGCAAGCCTTGGTCCACGTACAGTTGGAAAAACCAATATCGGCTGTATTTTTACTGGTGTCAAAGATGGTGTTGAAAAGACAATCTACATTTACAATGTTTGCGACCATCAGGAATGCTACGCAGAAGTTGGTTCACAGGCAATTTCATACACAACAGGTGTCCCTGCTATGATTGGGACAAAACTAGTGATGGATGGTACATGGAAACAGCCTGGAGTTTATAACCTGGAAGAGTTGGATCCAGACCCATTCATGGAAGCTTTAAATAAATACGGTTTGCCATGGGTTGTGGTTGAAAATCCACAAATGGTGGACTAATGAAATTAGAACAAGTACCAACGCCAGCCTATGTCATTGATTTAGCAAAACTAGAAGAAAATTGCAGCATTCTGCAACAGGTTCAGGAAAAGGCAGGTTGTAAGGTTTTGCTAGCTCAAAAGGCTTATTCTCTCTATAAAACCTATCCCATGATTAGTCAGTATCTGTCTGGTACAACGGCCAGTGGACTCTATGAAGCAAAGCTAGCTAGAGAAGAGTTTCCAGGGGAAGTCCATGTATTTGCGCCTGCTTTCAAGGAAGCTGACATGGAAGAGTTGCTTCAACTATCGGATCATATTGTCTTTAACTCAGAGAGACAATTAAGAAAATACGGTCAAACTTGTCGAGAAGCTGGTATTAGTGTCGGTTTACGCCTCAATCCTCAATGTTCTACCCAAGGAGATCACGCGCTCTATGATCCTTGTGCTCCTGGCTCTCGTTTTGGAGTAACTTTGGATAAGATACCAAGTGATTTATTGGAATTGGTTGACGGACTTCATTTTCATACCCTCTGTGAGCAAGGGGCAGATGATTTACAAACGACTTTGAAAGCAGTAGAAGACCAGTTTGGAGCCTATTTGCACCAAGTTAAATGGCTCAATATGGGTGGTGGTCATCATATTACGAGAGATGACTACGATGTGGATTTGCTGGTTTCTGAGATTAAACGAATACGAGAAACCTATAAGCTTGACGTCTATATTGAACCAGGAGAAGCTATTGCCCTTAATGCGGGTTATCTAGCAACAGAAGTCTTGGATATTGTTGAAAACGGGATTGAGACCTTGGTGCTAGACGCCTCGGCAAGCTGCCATATGCCAGATGTTCTTGAGATGCCTTATCGCCCCCCATTGAGAGATGGATTTGAAGCCCAAGAGAAACCTTATACTTATAGACTCTCTTCAAATACTTGCCTGACAGGTGATATCATTGGGGATTACAGCTTTGAAAAACTGATTGAAATCGGCGATCGCCTTTATTTTGAAGACATGGCTATTTACTCCTTTGTCAAAAATAATACCTTTAATGGTATTGGACTTCCAAGTTTGTATCTCATGGATAAAGAGGGTGAGTGCAGTCTAGTCAAAGCATTTGGCTACCAAGACTTTAAGGAGAAATTATCATGATGGACAGCCCAAAGAAATTAGGTTATCGTATGCCTGCAGAGTATGAACCCCATCATGGGACTCTTATGATATGGCCTACTCGACCAGGTTCTTGGCCATTTGAAGGCAAGGCCGCTAAAGCTGCTTTTAGCCAGATTATCAAAACGATTGCTCAAGGGGAAACAGTTTACCTTTTGGTGGAGCAAGACTATCTATCTGAAGCACAATCCTATCTTGGAGACAATGTTGTTTATCTAGATATCCAGACAAATGATGCCTGGGCTCGTGATACAGGTCCGACCATTCTCCTCAATGATCAAAGGGAAAAGTTGGCGGTAGATTGGTCTTTCAATGCCTGGGGTGGTGCTGTTGACGGTCTTTACCAAGACTATGAAGCAGATGACCAAGTAGCCAGTCGCTTTGCAGAAGTTTTAGAGATACCTGTTTATGATGCCAAACCTTTTGTACTGGAAGGCGGTGCTATTCATAGTGACGGTCAAGGAACCATTCTTGTCACAGAAAGTTGCTTGCTCAGTCCGGGTCGTAATCCTCACCTGACTAAAGAGCAGATTGAAAAGACCTTACTAGAGAGCCTTGGTGCCGAAAAAGTCATTTGGTTGCCTTACGGTATTTATCAAGACGAGACAAATGAACACGTCGATAATGTTGCAGCCTTTGTTGGTCCTGCTGAGGTTGTTTTAGCATGGACGGATGACCAAGATGATCCTCAGTATGCCATGTCTGCAGCAGATCTAGCTCTTTTAGAGAAGGAAACTGATGCAAAAGGCCGGAGTTTCACTATTCATAAACTCCCAATCCCAGCTATTCATCAAGTAGTTACAGAGGAGGATTTGCCGGGCTATACTTATGAAGAAGGCGAAGAGGAGCGTTATGCAGGTGAAAGACTAGCAGCTTCCTATGTGAATTTTTACATTGCTAATAATTCTGTCTTGGTTCCACAATTTCAGGATGAAAACGACCAAGTTGCCTTGGATATTCTGAGCCAGTGTTTTCCAGACCGTGAAGTTGTCGGAATTCCTGCAAGAGATATTCTTTTAGGTGGTGGAAATATCCACTGTATTACCCAACAAATTCCAGAATAGGAGAAAAAGATGAGAAATGTAACGGTTGCAGCTATTCAGATGCAATGCGCTAAGGATGTGGAAACCAATATCCAAACAGCTGAGCGTTTAGTTCGCCAAGCTGCTGAGCAAGGAGCCCAGATCATTCTTTTACCAGAATTATTTGAACGACCCTATTTCTGTCAGGAGCGTCAGTATGACTACTACCAGTATGCCCAGTCGGTGACAGAAAATACAGCTATTCAGAATTTTAAAGTAATTGCCAAAGAGCTAGAGGTGGTTTTACCGATTAGTTTCTATGAAAAAGATGGTAATGTCTTATACAATTCTATTGCTGTCATTGATGCGGATGGAGAGGTATTAGGAGTTTATCGTAAAACTCATATCCCAGATGACCATTATTATCAGGAGAAATTCTTTTTCACACCTGGAAACACAGGCTTCAAGGTCTGGGCCACTCGCTATGCCAAGATTGGTATCGGGATCTGTTGGGACCAATGGTTCCCTGAAACTGCCCGTTGTCTTGCGTTAAATGGTGCGGAATTACTCTTTTATCCAACTGCCATTGGATCAGAGCCGATTTTGGATACAGATAGTTGTGGTCATTGGCAACGTACCATGCAAGGACATGCAGCAGCAAATATTGTGCCAGTCATTGCGGCTAATCGTTATGGTTTAGAAGAAGTCACTCCTTGCGAGGAAAATGGTAACCAAAGTTCAAGTCTTAATTTCTACGGTTCATCCTTTATGACCGATGAAACAGGCGCTATCTTGACTCAAGCAGATAGACAAGGTGATGAGGTTTTGTTAACTACATATAACCTCGACAAGGGAGCCAATGAGCGCCTAAACTGGGGCTTGTTTAGAGATAGAAGACCAGACATGTATAAAGATATTGTCAGATGAAAAAGCCTATCGTAGGCTTTTTTTCTGTAGATACTATAGTAATTTTTGATAAAGTATTAGAAATCTGATAAAATGGGGTATAAGAAGTTTTAAAATTTTGTATGTCAGATTTTTAAAATTGAAACATTTTTAGAGGTAAAATATGATTACAGGTGAATTAAAGAATAAGATTGATCAGCTTTGGGAAATGTTATGGACAGAGGGAAATGCGAATCCTTTGACTAACATTGAGCAGTTGACTTATCTTTTATTTATGAAAGACTTGGATAGGGTCGAACTTGGACGAGAAAATGATGCTGAATTTCTAGGTATTTCCTATGAGGGGATTTTTCCAAAGGATAAACCTGAATATCGCTGGTCAACTTTTAAGAATTTAGGAGATGCGCAAGAAGTTTATCGTCTGATGTCACAAGAGATATTTCCATTTATCAAAAATTTAAAAGGTGATACAGATGATACAGCTTTTTCACGCTATATGAGGGATGCTATTTTCCAAATCAATAAACCAGCTACCTTACAAAAGGCGATAGGTGCTCTGGATGAGTTACCTACGGATATAAAAGATATCGGAGACATTTATGAGTATCTATTGTCAAAATTATCTCAAGCAGGGGCAAATGGTCAATTTCGTACGCCTCGTCATATCATTGATATGATGGTTGAACTCATGCAACCAACAATTAAGGATATTATTTCAGATCCTGCCATGGGTTCTGCTGGATTTTTGGTTTCAGCTAGTCGCTATTTAGACCGTAGAAAAGAAGAGTGGCAAACAAATATTGACAGTGTAAAGCATTTCCACAATACTATGTTTCATGGGAATGATACTGATACGACAATGTTGAGACTTGGTGCTATGAACATGATGCTCCATGGGGTTGAAAATCCCCAAATTAGCTATCTAGACTCACTATCTCAAGATAATGAAGAAGCTGATAAATATACTCTAGTTTTAGCCAATCCACCTTTCAAAGGATCTCTTGATTATGATTCAACCTCTGGAGATTTGTTGGCTACGATCAAGACTAAGAAGACAGAGTTGCTTTCCTTGCCCTTTTCTTACGCACTTTGAAGCCAGGTGGACGTGCAGCTGTTATTGTACCGGACGGTGTCCTCTTTGGTTCCTCTAAAGCTCATAAAGGGATTCGTCAGGAAATCGTTGAGCACCATAAACTAGATGCAGTTATTTCAATGCCAAGTGGTGTTTTCAAGCCCTATGCAGGGGTTTCAACCGCTATCCTTATCTTCACTAAGACTGGAAATGGTGGAACGGATAAGGTTTGGTTTTACGATATGAAAGCAGATGGTCTGAGCTTGGATGATAAACGACAACCTATCAGCGATAATGATATTCCAGATATTATTCAACGATACCATCAATTAGAGAAAGAAGTAGAACGTAAGAGAACAGACCAGTCTTTCTTTGTTCCAGTTAATGAGATTAAGGAAAATGATTTTGATTTGTCCATCAATAAATACAAAGAAATCGAGTATGAAAAAGTTGAGTATGAACCAACAGAAGTCATCTTAAAGAAAATCAATGATCTAGAAAAAGAAATTCAAGCTGGCTTAGCAGAGTTAGAAGAATTACTAAAGTAGGGAGATGAACGTATGAAAAAAGTGAAGTTGGGGGAAGTTTGTGAAATAAGAATTGGCAAGACACCAAATCGTTCTCAAACTTTATATTGGGGAGGTGACTATCCTTGGTTATCCATTTCTGATATGAAAGGGAAAATATTATGTACTACTAAGGAAAAAATAACTCAAGAAGCTGTCGAAAAAGAAAAAATGCAAATTGTTTCAAAAGGGACAGTTGTGATGAGTTTTAAGTTATCTATTGGCAAGGTTGGGATTCTTGCTGAAAATATGTACACAAACGAAGCAATAGCTAATTTTGTGGTTAAAAATAATAAGATGCTTTTTAATGAATATCTTTACTATGCACTACAAGGAATGAATTTTGATAGTTTAACAGACAGGGCTGTGATGGGTAAAACGTTAAACAAGGCAAAGTTGAATAACTTATCTATTGTATACAACGAGCCTTTTATGCAACAGCAAATTGTTTTAAGATTAGATGGTGTTAACAAATTAATTGAATCTCGTAAACAACAACTATCTGAATTATCAAAACTCGTCAAATCCCGATTTAACGAGATGTTTATACAAAGGGACTTTCCATTAAAAAGACTCGGAGAATTAGTTGAAGAAGTCCGATATGGAACTAGTTTACCAGCCACTCTTAATGGCAAATATGGATATTTAAGAATGAATAATATAACTGAAGACGGTCAGTTGAATATACAGAATTTAAAACATATAGATGTTCCAGAGAAAGACTTAGAAAAGTACGTTGTAAGAAACGGAGATGTATTATTTAATCGTACAAATAGTATTGAATTAGTCGGGAAAACATGTATTTATGAATTAGATTTTGATATGGTTATTGCAGGTTACATTATTCGTATTAGAACAAAGAAAGATATTTTAAATCCTAGATATCTATCCGAATTTTTAAACTTTCCAAGTACAAAGGAGTTTCTAAGAAACGTCGCGAAAGGTGCTGTTAATCAAGCCAATATAAATGCGAAGGAATTACAAGATATTTCCATCCCCCTCTCCCCTCTTTCCCTCCAGAACGAGTTCGCAAACTTTGTGGCACAGGTTGACAAATCACAATTGGCAATTCAAAAATCACTAGAAGAACTGGAAACCTTGAAAAAATCTCTCATGCAAGAGTATTTTGGCTGATATTCTATCATTGTAATTACGGTAATTATTTGTTATAATACTTCAAAGGAGGAAATCAGATGGTAGTAAAAACAAGAAAACAAGGAAATTCAATCACCATTACCATTCCAAGTGAATTCAACATTCCAAGTGGTGTTAAATACGAAGCAAAATTGTTACCAAGTGGTGAAATTATCTTTACTCCCGAAGAGTCTGGACATCAGATTTCCTATGTATCTGATGATGCCTTTGACTTAAATTTGGACAAAATTTTTGACGAATACGATGATGTTTTCAAAGCTTTGGTGGAAAAATGACAGTCTATCTGACAGAAAAGCAAATTGAAAAAATCAATGCTTTAGCAATTCAACGGTATTCACCTAATGAAAAAATTCAAACAGTTAGTCCTTCTGCCTTAAATATGATTGTCAATTTACCAGAACAATTTGTCTTCGGTAAACCTCTTTATCCAACAATTTTTGATAAGGCAACGATACTATTTGTCCAATTGATCAAGAAGCATGTTTTTGCCAATGCCAATAAACGAACTGCTTTCTTCGTTTTGGTGAAATTTTTGCAGTTGAATGGTTATCGTTTCTGTAACAGTTGAAGAAGCGGTCGATATGTGTGTAACTATTGCAGTAGAATCCTTAACAGATGAAAGGTTAGCTAGCTACACCAAATGGATATCTGAACATTCATTTAGAGCTAATGGCCAAATTTAAGCTTGGGTATTTAAATCCTATAAGTAAAAAATAGATAAACAGACAGTATTAGAATTCTGTAATGCAGAAAACTAATATTGTCTCTTTTTATTGAAATAATGAAAGTGAGAAAATATGGAAACAAAAGTGACAATCATCATTCAAGAAATGTTACCCCTTTTAAACAATGCACAATTACTAGCATTGCGGGAGAGTTTAGAGCGTCATTTAGTGAATGGCGTAAATCAACAGAAGTATACCAATAATTCCTTGTTAGCCTTGTTCATTACTGCTAAACAGGTGGAGGGGTGTAGTGCAAAAACGATTCGTTATTATCAAAGGACCATTGAAAATTTATTTACAAGTATTAAGCAGTCTGTAACACAACTGACAACAGATGATCTGAGAAGTTATCTAGCACAGTATCAGTCAGAAAAAGATTGTAGTAAAGCAAACTTGGACAATATCCGACGCATCCTATCTTCATTTTTTGCATGGTTAGAGCAAGAGGAGTATATTATCAAAAATCCGATTCGACGGATTAAAAAAATAAAGACAGAACAAACTGTAAGGAAACTTATACGGATGAACATCTTGAAATTATGCGAGATAATTGTGAGAACTTAAGAGATTTGGCAATGATCGATCTACTAGCTTCAACAGGAATGCGCGTGGGAGAACTTGTGCAGCTGAATCGCACAGATATTGACTTTGAGAATCGTGAATGTGTAGTATTTGGGAAAGGTAAAAAGGAAAGACCTGTATATTTTGATGCTCGTACGAAAATCCATTTAAAGAACTATATCAATAGCAGAGAGGATAATCATCCAGCACTTTTTGTTAGCTTGCTCGGAAAAGCCCAAAGACTCGGAATAGCTGGTGTTGAGATTCGATTACGAAAATTAGGTCAAAAACTTGGAATTCAAAAGGTTCACCCTCATAAATTTAGAAGAACACTAGCGACAAAGGCAATTGATAAAGGAATGCCTATCGAACAAGTTCAAAAGCTTCTTGGACATAGTAAAATTGATACTACTCTAGCCTATGCTATGGTCAACCAAAGTAATGTCAAACATTCCCATCAGAAATTCATCTCTTAAGTGCAAATCCCGATATTTCGAGGAGGTGGTTGCATGAAGAAAGTGAAGTTAGGTGATCTTTGTGAAATTCAATCAGGAGGAACTCCTTCAAGAAGTAAACCAGAATTTTGGGTCGAAGGAAATATTCCATGGGTAAAAATCAAAGATATAAACTCGAAATACGTTGATAAAGTTGAAGAACATATTACAGAATTAGGATTACAATGCTCATCAGCTAAATTATTTTCAAGAGAAACCATATTATATACTATTTTTGCTACTATTGGTGAGGTAGCTATATTGGACATAGATGCTGCAACAAATCAGGCTATAGCAGGTTTATATTTAAAGTCTGAAAAGGTATTAAAAGACTATCTTTATTATTTCTTAATATCTATTAAAAAAATATAGTCAAAAAAATGATAGTAGAGGAGTTGCCCAAAAATAATATTAATTTAACTTACTTGAAAAATATTGACGTACCTATTGTTGAAATTGCACATCAGCAAGAAATTTGTGATAATTTGAGTACAATTAATCAAATAATTACACAACGTAATAAACAACTAATAGAACTTTCAAACCTTGTCAAATCCCGATTTAACGAGATGTTTGGTGATCCTATAAATAATGACAAGAAATTTGCAGAGAAAACGGGACAGCAGTGTTTTAAATTTTCAAGTGGAAAATTTCTTGATAAAAATGATAGAATTTTTGAAGGTTACCCTGCCTATGGTGGAAATGGTATTGCTTGGAAAAGTCGGAATTATTTAATTGATAATCCAACTATTATCATTGGTCGTGTAGGTGCATATTGTGGTAATGTAAGAACTACTCACGGTAAGGTATGGATAAGTGACAATGCTATATATAAAAAGAGTTTAAAAATTTAGATTTTAACCTTGTATTTTTATTAGAATTAATGAAAGTAATTGATTTTAGTAGATTTGCTGATTTCTCAGGTCAACCAAAGATAACTCAAAAACCATTAGAAAAACAGAAATATATCCTCCCCCCTCTTTCTCTCCAAAACGAGTTCGCAGACTTTGTGGCTCAGGTAGACAAATCACAATTTGCTTGTCAGAAGGCTATAAAACTGTGGAGAAATAGCTTGAAATCTAGTATAATATAGGTATCTATTTAATCAAAGTGAGAGAAAAATGGGAAATTTTGATTTTCTTTTAAATAACGAGGAGTATGGATCTTTTTCAAAGCCCTGTATAGAAGCTGAGAATATGATTGGGACATCTACTGTAGCGACAGCTTTCATGGCACGTCGTGCCTTGGAGCAGGCTGTTCATTGGATTTATAGTCATGATTCCTATTTGAAAGCCCCTTATCGTGCCACCTTGTCTTCATTAGTTTGGGATGATGACTTTAGAGAAATCGTAGATCCAGAACTTCATAGTCAGATGGTTCTCTTGATACGTTGGGGCAATCATGCTGCTCATGGTGGGGAGATTAAGGAACGCGAAGCGATTTTAGCCTTACATCATTTGTACCAGTTCGTAAACTTTATTGATTACTGCTATAGCAATGAATTTGTGGAACGTTATTTTGACGAGAAGTTATTGCCAAGTTCAGAGAATGTCAAGAAAAGAGAAACACCACAAGCCATGGTGGAACTGCAAGACAGTTTACCTGTTATGCCTGACTTTCATGAACAAATGGCTGTACAGCCCTTGGAAGTTCAAGAGAATTATACAGAAAAACGTGAAACTGCTGCACAACGGCAAGAGGTTCCTTTCCACATCGATCAGTTATCTGAGGCTGAGACAAGAAAACTCTTTATTGACATTGATTTACGTTTAGCAGGTTGGACATTTGAAGAAAATTGTCGGGTAGAAGTTGCTATTAATGGACTGAAACACGGTTCAGGAACAGGTTATTGTGATTATACCCTTTATGGCAAAAATGGAAAGATTTTAGCAATTATTGAAGCTAAAAAAGCTTCAGTTAATCCAGAAGTCGGTGAGATACAAGTCAGGGAATATGCTGAAGCGCTAGAGGAAAAGATAGGTTACCAACCGATTTGTTTTATTACAAATGGTCTCAAGCACTATATTCTTGATGGTGTAAATCGTCGCCAGGTCGCAGGATTCTATTCTCAAGAAGAATTGCAATTATTGATGGACAGACGACATTTGCAAAAACCACTGGAGGATATTTCTAGTAAATCAGAGACGATATTTCTGGACGATATTATCAGAAACATGCGATTGCAAGTGTTTGTGAGGCTTTTTCTAACAATCGAAGACAAGCTCTTTTGGTAATGGCAACTGGTTCTGGGAAAACTCGAACAGCAGTCTCTCTTGTTGATATCCTATCACGTCACAATTGGGTCAAAAATGTTCTCTTTCTAGCTGACCGAACATCTCTTGTAAAACAGGCCTATGATTCATTTAGGAAATTGCTTCCAGATCTTACAGTTTGTAACTTTTTAGAGGATAAAGCCGGGGCAAGATCAAGTCGAATGGTATTTTCTACTTATCCGACCATGATCGGAGCAATTAGTGATCAGGAAGAAGTCATTCAACGTCCTTTCACTGTTGGCCACTTTGATCTTATTATTATTGATGAGTCTCACCGCTCTATTTATCAAAAGTACAAGGCCATTTTTGATTATTTTGATGCTAGAATCGTAGGCTTAACGGCCACACCTCGTCAGGACCTTGATAAAAACACTTATGGATTTTTCAACTTGGAAAATGGTGTTCCTACCTATGCTTATGATCTTGAGAAGGCTGTTGAGGATGGCTACCTGGTTTCCTATCATTCGATTGAAACCAAATTAGAATTACCTACAGACGGCCTTCATTATGATGAACTATCCCAAGAAGATAAAGAATATTTTGATAGCCAATTTGAAGATGATATTCTAGAAAAAGACATTGATGCTGGAGCTTTTAATTCCTTTATTTTTAATAAAGCTACAGTTGAGATTGTTCTAGATGAACTAATGACGAGAGGAATTCAAACAGCTTCAGGGGATGAGATTGGAAAAACGATTATCTTTGCCAAGAATCATCACCATGCAGAATATATTAGAGAGATTTTCAATAAACGTTATCCTGAAAAGGGGAGCGACTATGCTCAGGTGATTGATTACAGTATTAAACATTATCAAACCTTGATTGATGATTTTAAAATTAAGGAGAAATATCCTCAAATTGCAATTTCAGTTGATATGCTGGATACAGGTATTGATGTCCCAGAGGTTGTCAATTTAGTCTTCTTCAAGAAAGTACGCTCAAAAACAAAATTTTGGCAGATGATTGGTCGTGGAACCCGTCTCTGTAAAGATTTGTTTGGACCTGATCAAGATAAGGAAAATTTCTTGGTATTTGATTATGGTGACAACTTTGAATACTTCAAAGCAGATCCGAGAGAAGGTAGTGGAAGACATATTGTTCCATTAACACAGCGTTTGTTTAATATCAAGGTGGACTTGATTCGTGAACTGCAGGACCTTCACTATCAAGAGGATCCATTTGCAAGAGAGTATCGTCAGCAACTCGTCTCAGAACTTCATAGACATGTCGAAGACTTGAATGAGTTAGACTTTAGAGTTCGTATGGTCTTAGATATGGTTTATACCTATAAAAAATTAGAAAATTGGCAAAATCTTACAACGATTTCATGTGAAAATATTCATACTCATATATCTCCTCTCATGTTTAATGAAGATAATGAAAATGAAATGGCTAGACGCTTTGATTTATGGATGTTAGAAATTCAAGTAGGACAACTAACCTCCAAGCCATCAAGGATTCATATATCTCAAGTTATGAAAACTGCTCAGGCCCTTGCTTCTGTCAGCAATATCCCTCAGGTCTTTGCACAGGCTGAAATTATCAGGAAAGTACAAGAACCTGAATTTTGGGAGGAAGTAAGCTTGTCTGAACTTGAAAAAATACGCCTTGCGCTTCGAGATTTACTACAGTTTTTGGATAAACCGGAACGCACTATATATTATGTCAATTTTGATGATCACATTCTTTCCACTGTCCATGATACTAAGCCATATTTACAAGTCAATGACCTGCGATCTTATAATGAAAAAGTTGAACATTATTTGAAAACTCATCTAGATGATGAAGCAATTTCTAAGTTATACCATAATGAAAAATTGACCTCTCAAGATTTATTAGCATTAGAAACTCTATTGTGGGAAAAATTAGGAAGTAAATCTGACTATCAGCAGCACTATGAGAACAAGGCTATTCCTAGATTAGTTCGTGAGATTATAGGTTTGAATAGAGAGGCTGCTAATCAAGTATTTTCTAAGTTCTTATCAGATGAAAACCTTAATGCTAAGCAAATTTCTTTTGTGAAGTTGATTGTCGATTATGTCGTTGAAAATGGGTATATGGATAAGTCTATCCTGACACAAGAACCGTTTAAATCTTATGGATCCGTACAAGTACTATTTCAACATCAAATACCAGTATTGAGGAATATTGTCCAAACAATTGACTTAATCAATAATCGCGCTGAAGAAGTAGCTTGAATATAGAAAGAAAATCACCATGCAAACACAAGAAGAAATGGATGTTCTGGTACCTGAAAAACTTGCAGAAATTGAGCGTGATTATGATGTTACAGTTTTGTGGGCAATTGAGTCTGGTAGTCGCGCTTGGGGCTTTGAGTCTCCGGATAGTGATTTTGATGTACGTTTTGTATACAAGCACAAGCAAGATTTTTATCTAAGCTTGAACGATCATCGAGATGTCATCGAACTACCAATTGACGATACTTGGGATGTGAGTGGCTGGGATTTGGACAAGGCTTTAAAGTTGCTTTATAAGTCAAATCCAACCCTCTTTGAGTGGTTACAGTCGCCAATCGTTTACCAGCAAGATTCAGATTTTATTGACCGTATCCGTCCTCTTGTCAGTCAGTATTTTTCCGAGAAAAAGATGCTCCACCATTACTTGAATACAGCTAGAACTCAAATGAATAAGCATCTTTCAGGAGATAAGGTCAAACCTAAAAAGTATTTCTATGCTCTGCGTCCTATTTTAGCTTGTCGTTGGATTGAAAAACATCACTCTGTTCCACCGATTTTGTTTGATGATTTGGTCAAAGAACTCCTCCCTGATGAAATGAAAGAGCATGTGTCTAGATTGCTTGATATAAAGGTAAAGGGACCCGAAGGCATGGAAATTGAGCCGATAGAGCCAATTCAGGACTTTATCATCAAAAATATCCAAGAGCTGGATGACTACGTCCAAAGTGTTACAGAGGAAAAGAAAGACTGGAAAGCTCTCAATCAATTTTTCCTTGAAGAATTAAGTCGTGACTGAGGTTAGTTATGGGAAAATGGACATGTAGATGTGGTCAAGCAATGAACGACCACAAAGCCCCTGATCCAAATGCTTATTCGGTTTATTCGGATGAGTTGCTTGAAGATATTTTTAACAATACTGACGAACATGATAGAATTTCCTATAAAGACATTTCGGAGGCTTCCTTTTATATGTGGAAGTGCCCAAATTGTGGTAGTTTTATGGTCTTTGACGAAGAGGATAATCCAGGTTGTTTCACTTTTTATGAGCGCCAGACCAGTGAAAAAGTTGAACCACTTTTCGATCCTGATCAGGAGTTGAATCTCGTTGTCGTTGAGTTTCAAGAAGGTGGAAATGGATATACTTATATCTGTGATGATCCAAGTATTCATATTGGGCATGGTGTGATTGTACCAACTGGAAAGGAAAATATTGAAAAAATAGCTCTGGTAGTCCAGAAATATCATGCTTACTCAAGAGATATCACTTATCCCGTTGAAAAGTTAAAAAGGGTCATCCGTAGGTATTCTATTTTTAATTCTGAGACTTCAAAAATAGTTTGTAAAAATATACTTGAGCATGGAAGAGTTCTAAATGCTTGCTCGAAAAAAGTAAAAATAGAGTCTAAACAAATTTACCATGCAATCAAAACTCCTCTAGGCTATTTTTGGTTGGAGTTAAATAGAGTTCCAATTCCGATGAAAATCACACAAATTCAAGTACAAGATAAAAAGTATCAGGTTGATGGAGCCTTTTATATAAAGCCTGCCAAGGTAAACTACAGAAAATTGTTAGAACTTGAATTATGTGCAGATTTTGATATTGACGGCTCTCGCTGGATTGACGTTCTATCAGACGAAAATGTTTGGGGAAATACATGGGAACTGAATGGCCTTCAATTTGGAATTACTGCAGGAGAGTCCCCAGAATTTGAAGATGAAGTAGTTGCAAGAAAATTTAGCCGTATCCCACTTTATTGTGACTGGCATCCAGAATTTGAAGACTATTATGGCTTTAGCCTAGCATGGAAAAAATACGAGTCTGATAGTGATTTGTCGATTGATTTCTATACAACATAAGCTAGAGGAGAATAAGCATGAATCAAGCCTGGGAATTATTGTTTGAGGGGAAGATTGAAGAGGCCAAGAAATTAGTCTCAGAAACTTTCTCGTTAGAAACTTGCAAGGATTACAGCCTTCTCAATTTAATGGGATATATTAAGCTCTTTGAAAAAGATTACAAAGAAGCTTTGACAATTTATCAAAACTATCTTGAAATAGCAATATCAAGTCAAGATAAAGAAAATGAACATATAGGATATCACCAGTTAGCCATGGTTTATCGTGAAATGAATGACTATCAAACAGCTCTTAACTATATCGATAAAGAGCGAGAAATCATTGAAAAATCTTTTCCAGAGGATGCACTCAAATTTTCTGTCAATAATTATGAGCAAGGTTATTTACGATTAAAACTAGGGGAAATAGCAAAAGCAATCATTTATATGGAACGGTCCTTAAAGCAAGCATTACAAACAGATGATCTGATAGCTCAAGCCTGTTCCTATAGAGGTTTAGGTGAGATTTATTCTGCTGAAAATTCAGAAAAATCGCAAGAGAATTTTTTACAAGCTATCGAACTTTTTGAAAAAGCTGGCGATCAGATCGGAGCACAAGAAGTTAAAACCTTACTAAACAAGAAAAAGTAGCCCCCCTCAGGCCAGGCTACTTTTTAAAATTCTTTGTAAACATAAGTATTTTCGGGTTTGTCTACTTTGATGAAAGACTGGACTTCGAGAGTTGGGAGGACTTGGTTTAGTTCTTTGTGATAGTGATTCCTAATCTTACCTTTGACTCTGACCCAGGTGTTATTTTCATACTGATTGCTATTTCCTGTAGTCAAGAGACCAAAAACACCCGAATCAGCAATACAGTGCATGATACCAAAACGAAAGACAAATTGACTATTGGCGTAATTGGGATCATTGTAGACAAAACCAGTAAACTCAATCTCCTTACCTTCAAATTCATTTGGAAAATCATAGATGACCTCCATGACTTCCAAGTAATTCTCATCCTTGATGACAATGCTTGATTGGCCTAAGTATTTATCAGCAGTCTTCCTAACAATATTTTCATAAGCAGTTTTTGAATAAAATCTGCTAGTATCCGGCTTGAGATACTGACTGCTGGTACCTTCACTTGCTTGGATTGCCTTGTCAGTTCCTTCCGACAAAGGAAAATAATATCCTTTTGCCGATACTGTTTGTGAATCCAGAGTGACTGTTGGGAAGGTAAATCCAACCAACAAGGGCAAACCTAAGAGGATAAAAACTAGCAAGCTTGGCAGAAATACTGTGTAAGTGACTGTGTTTTTTATAGCGCTTGAAGCAAGTATAAGCTTGAACAATGGCTAGTAACAAAGATAAAAAAACATAGTGATATAAGCCAGATATGAGTAGTGGAGGTTTATATACTGATTGAGCTTTCCTGATAGGTGCAGATAAAGGCTTAAGATAAAAGTAGCCAAATAAAATAAGAAATCGAATCATAACATCACCCCGACTAGATAAGAATATACAAGTACAACAAGAGTGACAATTGCCATGAACTGCCAAATAAAGCTCGTTTTGAGATAATTCTTCATCATGAGTAGGTTCTTGACATCCAGCATGGGGCCTATAACTAGAAAGGCAAGTACTGGAGCAAAGCCAAAACTAGAGAGAAGAGAAGATCCGATAAAGGCATCCGCTTCACTACAGAGGGATAGAAGGAAGGACAAGACCATCAGAAGAACAATCGCAAGTAGTGGTGATGCGCTGATAGATGTCAGGATACGAGTTGGAACATAGACTTGGACTATGCTGGCAAAAAGACAGCCAAAGACCAAGTAACGCCCCATATCAAAGAATTCATCAATAGCTTGGATAAAGACCTGAAGCAGTTTTTGACTTTTAGTCAAGTGAGAAAAATCATGCTCATGGCAAGCCAATCTATTTTCTTTTTGGATAGGTCCCTCCCAGACAAAACCAAGAAAGATACCCAATATAGTAGCAATTAGAATAGCGCCCAAAGCTCTTAGGAGAACCATTTGAATTGAATTACCAAAGGCTGAATAAGTCGCAAAAAGTACGATAGGATTGATGATAGGAGCCGTTACTAGAAAAGGTACCGCTGTATAGCTAGGAACCTTCTTTTCTAAAAAGCGATTGATGATAGGAACGATTCCACATTCGCAAGAAGGGAAGAGGAAACCGATGAAGCTACCAAAAAAGATTCTCCCCAAGCGATTTTTAGGGAGAAACTTATAGACCTTCTCAGGTGTGACATAGACTTCAATGACACCAGAGATGATGCTACCGATTAAGACAAAGGGTAAAGCTTCAATAATAATTGAAAGAAAAATGGCGCCAGCTTGTAGCACACTAGAAGGTAAACTTTGAAAGAGTGTCATCTATTTTTTCTTTTCTGCCTTATTTTTCTTTTCTTTGTCATCTGGAAATGTTACTTGCTTCAAGTCAGGGAGTTTAGCGAATTCTTCGAACATCTTATCTAAGTCATCAGTTTTTGTAAATTTAACAGCCATAAGGCATACCTCGATTCTTTTAGTTAACACTATTATACTATTATTTCTAAGAAATGTTTGGATTTTAAAATAAACATGGCTTTTATCTTTATAAAGTTGAAATAAAGCAACAAATTAATGAAAACAAGCTTTCTTCCTTATGGTATAATAGTTTCATGGATAAAAAAATATGAAAAAAATTTCCCAAGATTTGGGTGTAACTTTAAAGCAGATTGATACTGTCTTGTCTTTGACAGCTGAAGGAGCAACTATTCCTTTTATCGCCCGTTATCGGAAAGATATGACCGGAAGTCTAGATGAGGTAGCCATTAAAGCTATTATAGACCTCGATAAAAGTTTAACTGCTCTAAATGATCGTAAGGAAGCCGTCTTGGCAAAAATCAAAGAGCAAGGCAAGCTAACTAAGGAGTTAGAAGAAGCAATTCTATCAGCTGAAAAACTCGCAGATGTAGAAGAACTCTATCTTCCCTATAAGGAGAAACGTCGGACCAAGGCAACGATTGCGCGTGAGGCTGGACTTTTTCCACTTGCTCGTTTAATTTTACAAAATGTTTCTAACCTAGAAAAAGAAGCAGAAGCATTTGTCTGTGAAGGTTTCAAAACTCCTCAAGAAGCTTTGGCTGGGGCTGTAGACATCTTGGTTGAAGCACTATCAGAGGATGTTCATTTACGTTCAATGACCTATCAAGAAGTCCTTAGACATTCTAAGATTACATCTCAACTTAAAGACGAGAGTCTTGATGAAAAACAAGTCTTTCAGATTTATTACGATTTCTCAGAAACAGTTGCAAACATGCAAGGTTACCGTACGCTTGCCCTTAATCGTGGTGAGAAGCTAGGCATTTTGAAAATTGGCTTTGAGCATGCGACTGATCGTATTCTATCTTTCTTTAGTGGTCGTTTTAAAGTTAAGAATGCTTATATTGACGAAGTTATTCAGCAATCTGTTAAGAAGAAGGTCTTGCCTGCTATTGAGCGCCGTATCCGAACAGAATTAACTGAAAAGGCAGAAGAAGGAGCTATCCAACTCTTCTCAGAAAATCTTCGTAATCTCCTTCTCGTAGCACCACTAAAAGGGCGCGTGGTTCTAGGTTTTGACCCAGCCTTTCGTACAGGTGCTAAGCTTGCGGTTGTCGATGCAACTGGTAAAATGCTGACAACTCAAGTCATTTATCCAGTCAAACCAGCTTCGGCTCGTCAGATTGAGGAATCCAAGCGTGATTTGGCTGATTTGATTGGCCAATACGGTGTTGAAATTATTGCTATCGGAAATGGAACTGCTAGCCGTGAGAGCGAAGCCTTTGTAGCTGAAGTACTTAAAGATTTTCCTGAGGTCAGCTATGTCATTGTAAATGAGAGCGGGGCATCTGTCTACTCAGCTAGTGAACTTGCTCGTCAAGAGTTTCCTGAGTTAACCGTTGAGAAACGCTCTGCTATTTCTATTGCTCGTCGATTGCAAGACCCACTTGCTGAATTGGTTAAAATCGATCCCAAATCAATCGGTGTCGGTCAATACCAGCACGATGTTAGTCAGAAAAAACTATCTGAAAGTCTAGACTTTGTCGTAGATACAGTCGTTAACCAAGTCGGTGTCAATGTCAATACAGCCAGTCCAGCCTTACTTTCACATGTCGCAGGACTTAACAAAACGATATCTGAAAATATCGTGAAGTATCGTGAAGAAGAAGGTAAAATCACTTCACGCGCCCAAATCAAGAAAGTTCCTCGTTTAGGTGCTAAAGCGTTTGAACAGGCTGCCGGTTTCCTCCGTATCCCTGAAAGTAGCAATATCCTTGACAACACAGGTGTTCACCCGGAAAACTATGGTGCTGTCAAAGAACTCTTCAAACGTTTGGACATTAAGGACCTAAACGAAGAAGCACAAGCAAAACTCAAGTCTGTATCAGTTAGTGAAATGGCTCAAGAGCTAGACCTCGGTCAAGAAACACTTAAAGACATTATCGCTGACCTTCTCAAACCAGGACGTGATTTCCGTGATTCTTTTGATGCTCCAGTCCTTCGTCAGGATGTCTTAGATATCAAAGACTTAAAAGTCGGACAGAAGCTTGAAGGTGTCGTTCGTAACGTTGTAGACTTCGGTGCCTTTGTTGACATTGGTATCCATGAGGATGGGCTGATTCATATTTCACACATGAGCAAGAAATTTATTAAACATCCAAGTCAAGTCGTATCCGTCGGGGATTTGGTAACTGTTTGGGTGAAGAAAATCGATGTCCAACGCGAAAAAGTAAATCTGTCGCTCCTTGCACCAGATGAATCTAACTGATTACGTTAGGCAAGTTTCTTTAGAAGACTTCGGAAAACCTTTCAAACACCAGGCTCAATGGAATACTCGTCTGCGGTCGACAGGTGGACGATTTTTCCCTAAGGATGGGCATTTGGATTTTAATCCCAAAGTCTATCAAGAACTTGGTTTAGAGGTTTCGTAAAATTGTTCGTCATGAGCTCTGCCATTATCATCTATACTATGAAGGTAAGGGTTATAAGCATAAAGATATAGCTTTTAAAGAACTGTTAAAAGAAGTGGACGGTCTCCGCTTTGTACCTCCCTTATCAAGTGCTCGTCAAAAACCAGTTTTGATTTATAAATGTCACTCTTGTGGTCAAGCTTATCAGAGAAAACGTCGAATTGATACCAAACGTTATCGATGTGGTCTTTGTCACGGTAAACTTATCCTACAAAATCAGCCCAAGGACTGATGCAGGGAGCTTTAGTTCATGTTATACTTATTTCAAGAATACCGAAAGAGGTACAAACTATGAATAAATATTTTTACAAAATGAGACGAAATCGTATGATATCAGGAGTACTTGCTGGACTCTCTGATAAATGGGACCTTGATGTTACTCTTGTGCGCTTCATTTTTGCTATCTTTACAATCGCAAACTTCGGACTTGGAATCATCATCTACATTATCCTAGCCTCTATCATGCCAACAAAGGAAGATATCGAAGCAGAAATGTACGGAACAGGACCACGTAAGATTAAAGAAGCTGAACCAATCGATGATGATAAAGGTTGGTTTTGGTAGTTTTACTTAATTGTTTATGTTTGGATAATAAAAAAGATACCGTACGGTATCTTTTTTAAATACTAAATAACTGACCCAATAAATATGTCACTCCCATGGTTAAAAGACCTATACAGAGGTTACGAATCATAGCTGTTTTGGTTGGGGCTTTTCCGAGTTTGGCACTGGTGTAACCTGTAATCAATAGAGAAATCGCAACGATAAAAACAGTAGCAGAGATTCGATAGTCACTTGGAAAGACAGTTATTGAAAGCATGGGTGGAAGACTTCCAAGAACAAAAGCGATGAAGCTAGATGCTGCAGCATGCCAAGGATTAGTAAATTCTTCGTACTCGATTCCGTATTTTTCTTCAACTAAGGCTTTAAGTGGATTTTTAAGAAAAGCTTTATTGACTAAAAGTTGAGCTGAAGTATCACACTCACCATTTTGAAGATAAGCTGCGTATAGAGATTTTTTAGCAGCCTCCATATCTTTATCCAAAAGAAGTTGTTCGCGGGCTACAGCGGCTTCCTCCGTGTCTTTTTGAGTAGATACGGATACATACTCGCCACCAGCCATAGAAAGGCGCCAGCAAGAATAGCAGCTAATCCTGAGAGGAAGATAATCCAGATATTAGTTGTAGCACTGGCAACCCCGATAACAACTCCAGCGATAGAGATAATACCATCATTTGCTCCTAGTACACCAGCACGCAAGATATTTAAACGGCCAGCAAAGTTTGCATCAATTTCATGTGTAATTTCTGACATAGTTTTCTCCTTTCTAAACATTATAAAGTATAGGAGAAGTGAATACAAACTTTTTAAACTATCTGAAAAAAGTTCTACAATTCTAATAATAGACATAGCTATTTCTTATGCCAATATATAACAAAGTTGTATTTGTAACTGAACGAATTAGGTGATACAATGAAGCTAATGAAATCTTAGGAGGACTCACAATGACTCGTGAATTTAAATTTGAAACCCTACAATTGCATGCAGGACAAGTGGTAGATGCGACTACAAAATCTCGTGCAGTTCCTATTTACCAAACAACATCTTTTGTATTTGAAGATACCCAAGAAGGTGCAGAGCTTTTTGCCCTTCAAAAGGCTGGAAATATCTATACTCGTATTACCAATCCAACAACATCAGCCTTTGAAGAGCGTATTGCTGCCCTTGAAGGTGGAGTAGGTGCACTTGCAACAGCTTCTGGGATGGCAGCCCTTACCTATACAATTCTTGGACTAGCTCACGCAGGAGACCACGTCGTTGCGGCATCTACTATCTATGGTGGTACTTTTAACCTCTTGAAAGAAACTCTTCCTCGTTATGGAATTACCACAACTTTTGTTGATATTGACAATTTAGAAGAAGTGGAAGAAGCTATTAAAGACAATACAAAACTTGTCTTGATTGAAACCTTGGGTAATCCAGTTATCAACATTCCCGATATCGAAAAAATTGCTGAAATTGCTCACAAACATCAAATTCCTTTGGTTTCTGACAATACATTTGCAACACCATATCTCATTAATGTCTTTTCACACGGTGTAGATATCTCAGTTCACTCGGCAACTAAGTTTATCGGTGGTCACGGTACAACTATTGGTGGTGTCATCGTTGATAGCGGTAAATTTGACTGGGCTGCTTCAGGGAAATTCCCTCAATTAGTCGAAGAAGATCCAAGCTACCATAATTTAAGCTATACTCGTGATGTAGGTGCTGCAGCCTTTATTGTTGCTGCTCGTGTTCAATTGCTTCGCGATATGGGAGCTGCCCTATCACCATTTAACTCATTCTTGCTCTTGCAAGGTCTTGAAACACTTTCTCTCCGTGTAGAACGCCATGTTCAAAATGCTGAAAAAATCGTTGATTTCCTTGTTAATCACCCAAAAGTTGAAAAGGTAAACTATCCAAAACTTGCAGATAGTCCTTACCATGCCTTGGCTGAAAAATACTTACCAAAAGGTGTTGGTTCAATCTTTACTTTCCACGTTAAAGGTGGAGAAGCAGAAGCACGTAAGGTTATTGACAGCTTAGAAATCTTCTCAAACCTGGCCAACGTGGCAGATGCAAAATCATTGGTCGTTCATCCCGCAACTACAACACATGCTCAATTGTCTGACTTTGATCTAGAAGCAGCAGGAGTAACTAAAAATCAAATCCGTCTTTCAATCGGTCTTGAAAATGTCGACGATTTGATTGAAGATTTGCGTCTTGCACTTGAAAAAATCTAAAAATAACTAGTTTTTATCGAATTAAACATCCTTCTCACGAATAATAAAGTGAGGAGGATTTTTATGTATAGTATTTCATTTCAAGAAGATTCGCTTTTACCAAGAGAGAGACTAGTCAGAGAGGGAGTAGAAGCACTCAGCAATCAAGAATTACTGGCAATATTACTAAGGACAGGCACGAAACAGGCAAATGTTTTTGAAATAGCACAGAAGGTCTTAAATCAGCTAACATGTTTAACCGACCTAAAAAGAATGAGCCTACAGGAATTGCAGACTCTATCGGGTATTGGACGTGTTAAGGCTATCGAATTACAAGCTGTTATCGAATTAGGCTACCGTATCCATAAAAGGGAAACAGTGGAAATGGAGAGTATTCTTAGCAGTCGTAAATTAGCTAAAAAGATGCAAGATGAACTTGGAGATAAAAAACAAGAGCACCTAGTAGCGCTCTATCTGAATACTCAAAATCAAATTATTCATCAGCAGACTATTTTTATTGGGTCAGCTACTAGAAGCATTGCTGAACCACGGGAAATTCTCCACTATGCTTTAAAGCATATGGCAACATCCGTGATACTGGTTCATAATCATCCATCTGGGGCTGTCATGCCAAGTAGAAATGACGACCATGTTACCAAGCTTGTTAAAGAAGCCTGTGAATTAATGGGTCTGGTCTTATTGGATCATTTAATTGTCTCACATTCCGATTATTTTAGTTACCGTGAGAAGACGGACCTGATATAGGATTATTTTTTGAAGTTTAGAGGACCCTGCTCAATCGCTTGTAAAGCGTAAGACTCTACTTCCTTCATATCAATTTTAGGAAGAGGATCAATTGCAGGGACTAGCAACTTTTCTTGCACGATAAAGTCGACAATAGCATTTAATTTTATAATACTTTTTGGAGTGGATCAAGATATCTCTGTAAAAAACAAGCGAAGAACGAAATCTGCCTTTAAATTTGGCATCTGCCTTTTTACAAAATGGTTTTGCCTTTTTAGAGATTTTTTTTCAGTTCTTTTTGTTTGTCTTTTAGTGAGAGTTTGTCGAGATACTCTTTATTCTTAGAAAATGATTGGTAACTATATGCCATTAAAAGACTATATAGATTAGAAAGTTGAAAATAAACTTCTATTTTCTTTTCCTTATAGGTTGAGAAATGGTCAATTTCCTTGCTCTTAACAGATGTTAAGACATTAATTTCTAAATCTCTTAAAAGTTCATGAGTAGAAGGGATGTTAAGTTTATTCATAATTAATTAGCTAATTTATCGAATTTACAATTCATTGACAACATAGTCGAAAAGTGTTTTATCTTTGGGGCGATTTTCAAAGAGAAATTCTGGATGCCATTGAACACCGAGATAAGGGAAACCGTCCGTACTTGTAACAGCTTCGATAATACCATCTTTAGGATCATGTGCTACAACCTGAAGATTAGGAGCTAAATCTTTGATGCTCTGATGGTGGAAAGAGTTGATATGAGAGATTTCTCCATAAATTTCTCGAAGAATAGTATTTGGTTCTGTGACAAGACGCTGAGTGGTGTATTCAGCGGAAGTATCTTGCCAATGATCTTCGATATCTTGATAAAGAGACCCGCCCATGGCTACGTTAAAAAGTTGAGTACCACGACAGACAGAAAAAATTGGTTTATTTTTCTTGATTGCTTCTTTAATGAGGGCTAACTCAAAAATATCACGTTGAAGGTGGTAATCGTCACTATCAATAACTTTTGGCTCACCATAGTATTTAGGTTCTACGTTTTGTCCACCAGTTAGAATCAGTTTATCAATTAAACTAATGTAGTAACTGGCCATTTCTTCATCACCAATTGGTAGGATAATGGGGATACCTCCAGCTTCCTTAACTCCTTCAACAAAGCCTTTGGCAGCATAACTCATCATAAGATCATCGTCTGGATGGGCTTTTTCGTTTCCTGTAATCCCAATAACTGGTTTATTCATAAATATTTACACTTTCTAATCCTCTTTACGCATGAAATAGAGGAGAGTTTGAAGTTCGCTTGTAAGATCAACATACTGAACAACAACGTCTTTAGGAAGATGTAGGTGAACAGGAGAGAAACTAAGAATACCTTTGATACCAGCATCAACCAAAAGTTCTGCAACTTCTTGAGATTTAACACTAGGAACAGTAAGAATAGCAGTTTTAACATCACTATCCTTGATTTTGTCCTTTATTTGTGAGATTCCATAGATTGGAACACCGTCAGGAGTTTTGGTGCCAACCTCAGGATGATCATCTAGGTCAAAAGCCATGATGATTTTCATCTTGTTCCGCTCATGAAAGCGGTAGTGGAGGAGGGCATGTCCCATATTTCCAATACCCACAAGCATAACATTGGTTATAGAATTATCATTTAAAAGATCAGCAAAAAAGTTCATGAGCTTTTTGACATCATAGCCAAATCCACGACGTCCAAGTTCCCCAAAGTAAGAGAAGTCACGACGAACAGTGGCAGAATCAATTCCAATTGCTTCTGCAATTTGTTTGGAATTGGCTCTTTCAATTTTTTCAGCATTAAATCTTTTAAAAATACGGTAATAGAGAGAAAGTCTCTTTGCTGTTGCTTTAGGAATAGCAGACTGTTTTTCTTTCACAAAATCACAACCTTTCTATCTACTATTTTATAGAAAGCTTGTGAAAAATGCAACAATAACGAAAAAAAACTAAGAAAAATCTTAGTTTATCTTAGTTTCGTGGTAAGTCCTTAAAAAGCGGTAGAGATTACCTAGAAGTCCCTGATAAATTTCAACTCCATTATGTGTTAATGAAGTAATAAGAGTAGTATCAGGAAGGGTTACACAGCCTGATAGAGAAAGCATCAGAGCTTCGTAGTCCTCGTATTCTTGAATACGCTCTACTTGATAGGAGTCCTTGTAAGTTAATCGAAACATAATGACCTTCTATCTTTCGCTTTTTGTAAATACACCACGTTCAACAAGACTATCCATCAAGAAGTAGAATTTCTCTTGGTGAATGTGAGTTTCTTCTGATTTGAAGATATCAACCAAACGTAGACCAAATTTATCAGTGATGTTGATTTTGACCCCAGTTAAGTCTTTGTTGATGATAATCTTAAGTTGGAATCCCTCTCCACTATTTGGAACTTTTTCAAGTAGACGTGTCAGTTCATAGTTACCAACTTTAGTTTCAAAAAAAGTATTATCTTTAAGCGTAAATTTTTTTACAGTTGGGCTAAGTGTGTAATCATAACGGCAATTTTTTAGTTTAATCGTTTGTTCGAATGCCATTGAGTTATCCTCCGATGATATTTTTAAGAGTTTTAGCAAGAGTAATCATTTCTTGTTCTGTATTTTGAGGTGAAATGCTGACGCGAACTGACTCGTGTAAGCGAGGAGAGTCTTCACCGTAGAAGGCTTGAAGAACATGACTGACCTGAACAACACCAGCTGTACAAGCAGAACCTGTTGAAATAGAAATACCTTCAAGGTCTAAACGAAGTAGTAGTAGATCGTTGCGTTGATCCGGGAATCCGATATTTAGGACATAAGGTAGTTGCTCTTTACTTTGATTGAGATAATAGGTTGCTCCAGCCATTTCAGTTAGAAAAACTTCCTGTAGTTTTTGAACTTTACTAAAGTTAATCTCTAGATGATCGATATCATCCTTAAGAGCTGCAACCATACCTATAATTGCGGGAAGATTTTCTGTCCCTGCTCTTTTTTTCTGTTCTTGATCTCCACCATGTAGGTAAGGATCAAAATCTGTAGATGCAGCGTATAGGAAACCGATACCCTTTGGACCGTGAAATTTATGAGCAGAAGCACTGAGGAAATCTATTCCTAGTTCTTCAGGAAGAATCTCTAGCTTCCCGACAGCTTGAACAGCATCTACATGATAAGCTGTTGAATGGAGTTTTAAAATCTGACCAATTTCAGCGATTGGTAAAAGAGTACCTGTTTCATTGTTAACATACATAGTTGAAACGAGAATAGTATCTTCACGCAGTGCATGTTTGACTTGATCTGCAGTGATTTCTTGATTGTCGGGTTTTAAAATAGTCACTTCAAACCCAAAATTTTCCACCAGATACTCAATTGGTTCAAGCACAGCGTGATGCTCGATAGCAGTAGTAATAATATGTTTCCCGCGATTTTGATGACGAAGACAGTAGCCGATAATAGCTGTATTATTACTTTCTGTACCACCAGAAGTGAAGAAAATGTGTTGGGGTTTTGTACCTAGTAAACCTGCTAACTCTTGACGGGCTTCACGTAAACATTTGCCTGCTTGACGCCCATGACCATGAATACTAGAAGGGTTGCCATAAGTCTCCTGCATGACTTGAGTCATTGCTGAGATAGCTGCAGATGACATGGGTGTCGTAGCAGCATTATCTAAATAAATCAAAAACTCACCTAATTTCTATTTAAATTTAAATAGTGGACTAACTGGTTTTCTTTCATGAATACGAACCATGGCATCACCAATTAGTTCGCTTGCTGTAATATATTGTACATTTTTAGGTTTTTTTTACTTTCTGTCAATACAGAATCTGTCACCAAGACTTCCTTGATATCAGTTGCATCTAACAACTCCGCAGCACCGTTAACGAACAATCCATGGCTGGATACCACGTAAATTTCAGTAGCACCATCGCGTTCCAAAATTTTAGCAGCTTCAGAGAAAGTACGGCCTGTATTAAGAATGTCATCGATTAAGATTGCTTTCTTACCTTCAACCTCTCCAATAATGTAACCTTGGCTACGTTCAGAATCATCTTGAGCATAGTCAATGATAGCAATCGGAGCATCAAGGTATTCAGCAAGGCTACGAGCACGTTTTACACCTGAGTTTTTAGGGCTGACAACAACCACATCTGGACCAGTTAAGCCTTTATCAATGTAGTGTTTTGCAAATAGTGGGATTGTATAGAGGTTATCTACAGGAATGTCAAAGAAACCTTGAACCTGAACGGCATGAAGATCGAGGGTCAATACACGACTTACTCCAGCTTTTACCAACATATTAGCAACAAGTTTAGCTGTAAGAGGCTCGCGAGAAGAAGCAATACGGTCTTGACGTGCATAACCAAATAAGGCATGACAACATTTATTGTATTTGCACTAGCGCGAACACAAGCGTCGACTGTGATTAAAAGCTCCATTAAATGATTGCTAACGGGATAAGAAGTAGACTGAATAATGTAAACATCATATCCACGTACACTTTCTTCAATGTTAACTTGGATTTCGCCATCAGAGAACTGACGAGAAGATAATTTCCCAAGTGGAACACCTGCAGCATCTGCAATTTTTTGAGCTATTTCATGATTAGATGAAAGTGAAAAAAGCTTCATATTTTTTGTATCTGACATTGATAAACCGTCCTCTATAAACTATGGAAATCAGCGAAAAAAACTAATTTAAAAGAAAGTGTTTTCTTTCGCAGACTCAATTATTTTTTATCCCTTCTATTTTATCAAAAAAAGAAGATTATTTCAGTATTTTTTCATATTTTCTATAAATCGTACTAATTTTGAAGGTGCTTTCTTAAATTGGATTTCATTTGCTCGTAAAAACTCTTGAAAATCAAGGTTTCCTTGGACGCTGTTTTCTACTTCCAGTTCAAGTTCATAATCAACAATATCAAAGTAGTGGCTTTGATCAAGGGCCATGAGTCCAATAGCTGTTTCTTTTTCGTAACGAACGGTTGTTAAACAACCTAAAACAACCCAACCATTTGGTGAGAGTCTTCGACTGTTTAATTCTTCCATAATCATCCCCTGAGGGAGTTTACATTCTTCAAGACAATAGGTAGCTTCCTCAAGAGTAAGCGCTTGGTTGTATTCCATATTTCCAACTTCTTGAGGGATTTTTATGGTCAATTCAGCGCTGGTATCGAAGGTACGAATACGCATAGCAATTTTATGTTGGCGAAGATAAAAATCAGGTGTATCTAGGTAGTAATTTCTCTGTGTAACAGGAGTGACTTCTAAAAATTGAGCTTGCAATCGGTCATATTCTTCTTCAGTGAGAAGTGTTTTCATTTCAATTTCTAAATGTTTCATTTTTTCAACCTTTTCTTTATATTTGAAAGCGATTTATGGTATAATAAGCATTGTATTTATTGTATATGATTTTCATGAGAAAATCAAAAACTAGATAAATTAAACTGCATAGAGAATTGGACGTAAGAGTTATATGATTACAGAATGGGAAGAATTTTTAGATCCTTACATTCAAGCTGTCGGAGAATTAAAAATAAAACTCCGAGGAATCCGAAAACAATACAGAAAACAAAACCGACATTCTCCAATCGAGTTTGTCACGGGTCGGGTTAAACCGATTGAAAGTATCAAAGAAAAAATGGCACGCCGGGGTATTGGCTATGACACACTTGAACAGGATTTGCAAGATATTGCAGGTTTACGTGTCATGGTACAATTTGTAGACGACGTAAACGAGGTTGTTTCAATCCTTCGTAAAAGACAGGATATGAGAGTTGTTCAAGAACGTGATTACATTACTCATAGAAAGGCATCGGGTTATCGTTCTTACCATGTGATTATTGAGTATACGGTTGATACGATTTACGGTGCAAACTATTCTAGTTGAGATTCAAATTCGTACCTTGGCTATGAACTTTTGGGCTACAATCGAGCATTCTCTCAATTATAAATATCAAGGAGATTTCCCAGAAGAAATCAAGGAACGACTTGAGATTACAGCCAGAATTTCACATCAGCTTGACGAAGAAATGAGTAAAATACGTGCTGATATCCAGGAAGCACAAGCGCTCTTTGATCCTTTGCACAGAAAGTTAAATGACGGGGTAGGAAACAGTGACGATACCGATGAAGAATACAGGTAAACGAATTGACCTAATTGCCAACCGTAAGCCTCAGAGTCAGAAAGTTCTATTCGAGTTAAAAGAACGATTAAAAAAGAATAATTTTATTCTGAACGATAAAAATCCAGATATCGTCGTCTCTATTGGTGGTGATGGCATGTTGTTATCTGCTTTTCATAAGTATGAAAACCAACTGGATAAGGTTCGATTTGTTGGGGTTCATACGGGACATTTAGGTTTTTATACGGATTATCGTGATTTTGAGTTAGACCAATTGGTTACAAATTTACAGTTGGATAACGGAGCTCAAGTGTCTTATCCACTCCTAAGTGTCAAAATATTCCTCGAAAATGGTGAAGTCAAATCTTTCCGAGCGCTAAATGAAGCTAGCATTCGTCGAGCGGATCGAACTATGGTTGCTGATGTCATTATTAATCATGTTCCCTTTGAACGTTTCCGTGGTGACGGCCTAACGGTTTCAACGCCGACAGGAAGTACAGCTTATAATAAATCACTTGGTGGAGCAGTACTGCATCCGACCATAGAAGCCTTACAATTAGCTGAAATTGCCAGTTTGAACAACCGAATCTACCGCACACTTGGTTCATCAATTATTGTTCCTAAAAAAGACAAGATTGAATTGATACCAACCCGAAATGACTATCACACAATCTCAATCGATAATAGTATCTATTCCTTCCGAAATATTGAGAAAATAGAGTATCAGATTGATCACCACAAAATTCATTTTGTAGCGACACCAAGCCACACCAGTTTTTGGAATCGTGTTAAAGATGCCTTTATTGGTGAGGTGGACGAATGAGGTTTCAATTTATTGCCGACGAACATGTCAAGGTCAAAACCTTTCTGAAAAAACATGAAGTTTCTAAAGGGTTACTTGCCAAGATTAAGTTTCGAGGTGGTGATATTCGAGTCAACGGGCATCCACAGAACGCTACCTATCTCTTAGATATTGGGGATGAGGTTGTCATTGATATTCCTCCAGAAGAAGGTTTCGAGACACTGGAAGCAATTGATTATCCGCTAGATATTCTATTTGAAGATGATCATTTCTTGATTATTAATAAACCCTTTGGTGTGGCCTCGATACCTAGTGTCAATCATTCCAATACCATTGCAAACTTTATCAAGGGTTACTATGTAAACCAAAACTATGAGAATCAGCAGGTTCACATTGTAACTCGGCTTGATAGAGATACCTCAGGATTGATGCTTTTTGCTAAACACGGCTATGCGCATGCTAGATTAGATAAACAGTTGCAAAAAAAGGCTATTGAAAAGCGTTATTACGCTTTAGTCAAGGGAGATGGACATCTGGAACCACAGGGAGAAATCATTGCACCAATAGCTCGCGACGAAGATTCCATCATCACTAGACAGGTCGCAAAAGGTGGGAAGTATGCCCATACTTCCTATCGGATAGTAGCGTCTTATGGAAATATTCACTTAGTTGATATTCGTCTCCATACTGGAAGAACCCACCAGATTCGGGTTCATTTCTCGCATATTGGATTTCCATTACTCGGAGATGACCTTTATGGTGGAAGTTTAGACCACAGCATAGAGCGTCAAGCGCTTCATTGCCATTACTTATCGTTCTATCATCCTTTCTTAAAAGAACAGTTGGAGCTAGAAAGCCCACTACCGGATGATTTTAACGCACTTATTACACAGTTATCAAATAATAATTTATCTTAAAAGGAGTCAAAACTCATGGAAGTTTTTGAAAGTTTGAAAGCCAACCTAGTTGGTAAAAATGCACGCATCGTTCTACCTGAAGGTGAAGAACCACGTATCCTACAAGCAACAAAGCGTTTGGTAAAAGAAACAGAAGTTATCCCTGTCCTATTAGGAAACCCTGACAAGATTAAAATCTATCTCGAAATCGAAGGAATTACAGAAGGTTACGAAGTCATCGATCCAGAACATTACCCACAATTTGAAGATATGGTTGCTTCACTTGTTGAACGTCGTAAAGGAAAAATGACAGAAGAAGAAGCGAGAGAAGTACTCATCAATGATGTTAACTACTTTGGTGTTATGTTAGTTTATATGGGCTTGGTTGATGGTATGGTTTCAGGAGCTATTCACTCTACAGCTTCAACAGTTCGTCCAGCTCTTCAAATTATCAAGACTCGTCCAAATGTGAGCCGTACATCAGGTGCCTTCCTTATGGTTCGTGGCACTGAACGTTACTTGTTGGCGACTGTGCTATCAACATCAACCCCGATGCTGATGCTCTAGCTGAAATCGCGATTAACTCAGCAATCACAGCTAAGATGTTCGGTATCGAACCTAAGATTGCTATGCTTAGCTACTCAACTAAAGGTTCAGGTTTTGGTGAAAGTGTTGATAAAGTTGTTGAAGCAACAAAAATCGCTCATGAATTGCGTCCAGATCTTGAAATTGATGGAGAATTGCAATTTGATGCAGCTTTCGTTCCAGAAACTGCCGCTCTTAAAGCTCCAGGAAGTAACGTAGCAGGACAAGCTAATGTCTTTATCTTCCCAGGTATTGAAGCTGGTAACATTGGTTACAAGATGGCAGAACGTCTTGGTGGATTTGCTGCTGTTGGTCCTGTTTTGCAAGGACTTAACAAACCAGTAAATGACCTTTCTCGCGGATGTAACTCTGATGATGTTTACAAATTAACTCTAATCACTGCAGCACAAGCGGTTCATCAATAAGACTGAAATCCCTCTTTCCCTCTTGGTAAAGGGGGATTCCCCTTTTTTAAAGACATAATTCATCTGCAAAATTAGCCAAAATATGGTAAAATAGTCAGTAATCATCTATGTTTTATAGAATAAGTTTGTATGAAGAAAAGGAAATAAAATGGCAACTATTCAATGGTTTCCTGGGCATATGTCCAAAGCACGACGTCAGGTCCAGGAAAATTTAAAATTTGTTGACTTTGTAACAGTTTTAGTAGATGCACGTTTGCCCTTGTCTAGTCAAAATCCGATGCTGACTAAAATCATCGGGGACAAACCAAGGCTATTAATTTTAAACAAGGCAGACCTTGCGGACCCAGTATTAACAAAAGAATGGCGTCAGCACTTTGAATCACAAGGCATTCAAACGCTTGCTATCAACTCTAAGGAACAAATAACAGTAAAAGTCGTAACGGATGCTGCTAAGAAACTCATGGCAGACAAGATTGCTCGTCAAAAAGAACGTGGGATTCAAATTGAAACCTTGCGTACCATGATTATCGGGATTCCAAACGCTGGTAAATCGACTCTGATGAACCGTTTAGCGGGTAAGAAAATTGCTGTAGTTGGAAACAAGCCTGGTGTGACAAAAGGCCAACAATGGCTTAAAACCAATAAAGATTTGGAAATCTTGGATACTCCAGGGATTCTTTGGCCAAAATTTGAAGATGAGACTGTTGCACTCAAACTTGCGCTTACGGGAGCAATCAAGGATCAGTTACTTCCAATGGATGAGGTAACGATTTTCGGTCTCAATTACTTTAAAACGCATTATCCTGAAAAGCTTCAAGAACGTTTCAAACAAATGAATCTGGACGATGAAGCTCCTGAAATTATTATGGATATGACACGTATCCTTGGTTTCCGTGATGATTACGATCGTTTTTACAATCTCTTTGTTAAAGAAGTTCGTGATGGAAAACTTGGTAACTATACCTTAGATACATTGGATGATCTCAATGGCAACGATTAAAGAAATCAAAGAAGAATTAGCAAAGATAACTGAACTTGAAAGTCCCTTTTTTAAGGAATTTGAAAAAGATTCTCGTTCAGGTGTTCAAAAGGAAATTGAAAAGCGTAAAAAGGCCATTCAAGCTGAAATTGATGAAAATCTCCGCTTAGAAGCCATGCTTCGCTATGAAAAAGAACTTTACGTTCAAGGGATTAACCTAATTGCAGGTGTAGATGAGGTTGGACGTGGTCCGCTAGCTGGTCCAGTGGTGGCTGCTGCAGTGATTTTACCTCAAAATTGTAAAATTAAAGGTTTAAATGACAGCAAAAAAATTCCTAAGAAAAAACACGAGGAAATTTTTCAGGCTGTCAAAGAGAATGCCCTAGCAATCGGTATCGGGATTATGGACAATCATGTCATTGACCAAGTCAATATCTATGAAGCGACGAAACTAGCCATGAAAGAAGCTATTTATCAGCTTGAGCCTCAACCAAAGCACCTCTTGATTGATGCTATGAAGTTGGATTTGCCAATTTCTCAGACGTCCATCATCAAAGGGGATGCCAACTCATTATCTATTGCAGCAGCATCGATTATAGCTAAAGTTACCAGAGATAAGATCATGGCAAACTACGACCAGGAGTTCTCAGGTTATGATTTTGCTCAAAATGCTGGCTATGGAACTGCTAAGCATCTAGAAGGAATTGAAAAGCACGGTGTCACACCTATTCATCGCATCAGTTTTGAACCGATTAAAACGATCGTTTCAGAAACTAATAAAGATAATTAAAGGAGAGAATTATGGAGGAACAATCGGAAATACTTAGTTCCAAGAAAGAATTTGCCTTCGCGTCCAGTACGATCTTAGCTCAAGTAGGGCGAGGTATTATTGTCGGATTAGTCGTAGGAATTATTGTCGGATCATTTCGATTTTTGATCGAAAAAGGCTTTCATATCGTTCAAGGATTTTATCAAGACCAACAAAATCTGATACGGAATCTATTGATTATTTTCCTTCTTTATCTTTTTATATGCTGGCTTAGTGCCAAGTTAACGCGGTCAGAAAAAGATATCAAAGGTTCTGGGATTCCTCAAGTTGAAGCGGAGTTAAAAGGTCTCATGTCTCTCAACTGGTGGAGTGTCCTCTGGAAGAAATATATTCTTGGTATTTTAGCAATTGCTAGTGGGCTCATGCTCGGTCGTGAAGGTCCCAGTATTCAGCTAGGTGCCGCTGGAGGAAAAGGAATAGCTAAATGGCTCAATTCTAGCCCTGTTGAGGAGCGTTCTTTGATTGCTAGCGGAGCTGCTGCTGGACTTGCTGCAGCCTTTAATGCACCGATTGCGGGGTTATTATTTGTAGTAGAAGAAGTCTATCACCATTTTTCACGATTCTTCTGGGTTTCTACCTTGGCTGCTAGTCTAGTAGCAAACTTTGTTTCCCTTCTTATCTTTGGCTTAACACCTGTACTTGATATGCCTGATAATATTCCTCAAATGAGTCTTAGTCAATATTGGATTTATCTGGTTATGGGGATTTTTCTTGGAGTTTCAGGTTTTCTTTATGAAAAAGCTGTTCTAAATGTCGGGAAAGTATATGATTGGATTGGTCAAAAGATTCATCTGGATAAGGCCTATTATCCTATTCTAGCCTTTCTTCTTATCATTCCAGTAGGAATATTCCTACCACAAATACTTGGTGGAGGAAATCAGGTTGTCTTATCCTTAACAGAACAGGATTTTAGTTTTAAAATTCTCTTCCTTTACTTCATCATTCGCTTTATCTGGAGCATGATTAGTTACGGAAGTGGACTTCCTGGTGGAATTTTCCTACCTATTTTAGCTTTAGGATCCTTACTTGGAGCTCTGGTCGGTGTTATTTGTGTCAATCTTGGCATCGTTACACAGCAGCAATTCCCTATCTTTGTGATTCTTGGAATGAGTGGCTATTTTGGGGCTATCTCAAAAGCACCTTTGACAGCTATGATTCTTGTAACTGAAATGGTTGGTGACATCCGAAACCTTATGCCTTTAGGTATGGTGACCCTAGTAGCTTACATCGTCATGGATTTGCTCAAAGGAGCACCTGTCTATGAAGCCATGCTGGAGAAAATGTTACCTGAATCAGCAACTGATGACGGAGAAGTTACACTAATAGAAATCCCTGTTTCAGACAAAATAGCTGGAAAACAAGTACATGAACTCAATTTACCTCATAATGTGCTTATCACAACCCAAGTACATAATGGTAAAAGTAAGACAGTAAATGGATCTACAAGGATGTATCTAGGAGATATGATCCATCTCGTTATTCCAAAAAGTGAAATTGGAAAAGTAAAAGATTTGCTTTTATAAGTAGTATTAATTTACATAATTTTTATTACGAAAAGTTATAATATGTTTTTGAAAGGTTTCTCTATGAAAAAAATAAGGCAATTTTTGGTATATTTGCTAGGAACATTTATCCAATTAGTATCAGTTTGTCTAGTTTTTCTTTCTATTGAATCGTTACTCTGTTCATTCTGATTTATTAACTATTTCAGGAATCATTCTAGGTGGAATTTCTTCATCTCTCTGGGGAATAATTGTTGCTAATCGATATTTTTCATATTCATTTTAAGAAGATTTTTAAAAGATTTTTTTAACATTCATACTAGTTATAAACACTATTTATTATCTTTCTTCCTAATTATATTTGATTTTTCTTTCATATTGTTTGGTGGGAAAATGTTAGAATTTAACTGGTATCTCCCTTTTTTGATGTTCTTCAAATTTATTTTATTTGGAGGAATAGAAGAGATTGGATGGCGATATGTATTTCAACCAATTTTACAAGAACATTTGCCGTATTTCCTCTCCACAATCTTAACCTTTTTTAGTTGGGCTATTTGGCATCTGTTGTACTTTTACATAGATGGTTCTCTGGCAATATTACAATTGACGCCGTTTCTAATTGGATTACTGACAAATTCTTTCATACTATCAGCACTATATATTAAAACAAACAATCTCTGGATTTGTGTAATGACTCATTCAATTATTAATGTCTTGTCTCAACTAACCATAGATACTAATCAATACGAAACTTACTTAATCAAAATCTTCGTCATCTTAGTATCATGCTATATGGTAATGAATAGAAAAGAAGAGTATAGTCGTAACTGATTGTATTGGTTAACTATTCATTTTAATAAAAATGAAATATAAAACTCCAAAACCAAATCAAATTTGATTTGGTTTTTTTATGATAGATAATAAGAATCAAATTTTACTTGAATTACATTTATACATTTATTAGAGTTGAAGAACGACAGAGGAGCATTTAGCAAAAAAGTATAAAAAAACATTAATCACAATAAATTAGTTAAAAGAAAAAAACTAAAAAAATTTTTTTGGTTACGTAAAAAAAGATTTAGATATTGCATAAAAAACTAAAAGTTTATGTACAATTGACTTAACTAGAGCTAAACCATTGATACAACTGAATTAGAAGCATAAAGTACATTCTTTAAAAAGTGTACTTTATTTTTTTATTTTGTACATTATTCTGGAGTGGTATTTTGTATGTTTTCTAGTTCATAACATCATCTGATTTAAGGGATTATTTTGTACATTTTTTTACTCTAATAAGTGCAGAAGAAGTGGTGGTTCAATTGTACATTTTTTTAAAACTTATTTATGTTCCTACTTAACACAAGATATAGATTTTTTTATTTTGTTGATGGTATAATTAATGATAGATGATGCGCTATTTCTAAACGTAAAATACAAGATTTTCTAATTTATTTTCTTTTAGACTAGAAGATTATTGCAATAAATACTATGTATAAACTATTAAAAAGGTAGGAGCTATAATGGCCGATAAATTTGGACAGTTTTTTAAAGATACACTAAAAGAAATTCTCGTAGAACATGTAAAAGAATTAAAAAATCAATCTGAAATTGATAAATTTTATGAAAAATATGAAAAGGCTGATTTTTCAGGATTATATCTAGAAATGATTAATGACACTTCAAATCAAATGGTAAGAGATGCTAAGATGATAATGCATGAGAATACGTTACTGTTTAGAGGAGAGGAAACAGAAATAATTGCAAGAATAGAGCAAAAGTGGTCTAATGCGTTTGCTACATCTGAGACCATGTATATGATGGTTCTTGAATCTGTAAAAGATTATTCTGATTATGTAAATAAAATTGATAACAAGGAGAGAGAAAAATCTATTCATAAATACACAGCCTTAAAATACATACACGGAAGAGGTCTACAACAATTTTTTTAGAGATAATCACTTTAATGAAAAAAATGGATTTGCTGATGGTGCGTATTCTAGATGGCGTTCACTTTACGAATTAAATATTATTGCGTCGTTTATTTCAGAATATGGAGAGGAAGTTGCTGAAGCTTATATTTCATCACATAATACAGAAGATCGTTATGAATGGGCAAGAGCTTGTGGTGAATTTAGTCCTAAAAAGAGATATATAAGTTTTGACGATATCAGAAAAATCCAATTTCCCATCAGAATTATGGCAACAACCATATCGAATCTCTAATGAAGTCACACATGCATCATCACAAGGCACATTTAATCGATTAGGTCTAATGGACGGGGAAGAGAAAATAAGTGTAGGGCATACTGATTATGGACTAACAATACCTGGTGAACACTCTGCTATAACAATAGCGCAACTTACGGGGTTGCTTTTGATGGTATATCCATCTGGTGATTCTATAATAGCTGCAAAAATGCTAAATAAGTGGATTGATGTGGTAAGAGAGCAATATTTTAAAACACATGACTATATTTTTCCTGATGAACCCAAATTATGGAATAATGAAAAAATTTAAGTCTAAGATAGATATTTGATAGAATAAAAAAAGTACAAAAAAATTAAAATTATTTTTTTATTAAAGACTCAGCAAAACACAATATATTGTTTTTTTTATTTGTATACATAAAGTTTTCATTGAAAATTACTACATGTTAAAACTAAAAAATTTTGTACTTTTCCCGAGACAGTGGATAAACCCTTGATACAACTGAGTTTAAGGAGTAATGTAGACTATTTGAAAAATGTACTTTATTTTATTATGTAAAATTGAAAAAGCTAGAATAACGTTCATCGTGGTATCTATATTGTAGTCCATTAGGAGATTTTTTAATGTATATTTTAGAAGAAAGTTTGGTGAAGTTGATGAAGAGCAAAAGTACATTTTTAGGTATAGAAAAACAGACACCGAAGTAAGATGTCTGTTCTCCAATCTATTTTAGATTATTGTTCTTAAAAATACATACTAATTCTTGAAGAATAATCCTTTGTAAGTCTTAGTTTTACTGGGGGTTCGTGGTATAATAGAATTATTACTACAAAAATTAGGAGTTATTAAGATGCTCAACTTATATTGTGATGAGTCTTGTCATTTGGAAAATGATGGTGAGAGTGTAATGTTAATAGGAGGGATTTCTTGTCCAGACTATGTAAGGAATATTGTCTATAAGGAGATAAAAAGAAATAAAAAAAGAAAACACGGTATTTCTTCACGTTCTGAAATAAAGTGGAGGAAAGTTTCAAATTCTAAAATTACCTTTTATGAAGATCTTGTAAATTATTTTTTTGATAATGAGCATCTTAATTTTAGAGTAGTTATAATAGACAAAAATAAATTAAACCATAAGAAATATAATCAAACCCACGATGATTTTTACTATAAGCAGTACTTTTATTTAGTAAGAAAATTTCTCTTTGAGGATGATGTTAACGTTTTTATAGATATAAAAGACACAAATAGTATTTTAAAAGTTAACAAGTTAAAGAATATTCTTGAAAACTGGAAGCAGTCACCCAAACATATCAAAAATATTCAACAAATTCGCTCTCATGAAAACTCAATAATGCAATTAGCTGACCTATTGATAGGGGCAGTAGCTTATAAAAATAGGAGCTTTGAAAGTAGTTTAGCTAGAATCAGGCTAAGTAATTTAATCTCTAATAGAGCTAAGCATGAGTTAACAACGAATACAAAGTATAACGCAATAAAATTCAATATTTTTAAAATGGAGTTAAGTGATGAGCAGTAACGTAACAGATTTTTGTCCTATCCTTCCTCCGAAGATAACACTTGATCAATTTAATGGTGACTATGCTCTTTATGATGATTTTTTATATGAGAATGTATTTTTAGAGCAATTGTTCAACTTCAAGATAACTTTTAGAGGGAAATTTGTCGAGTTAAAGTCGTATCCGTATTTTGAAGGTAAAGAAGATAGTTATTTTCATCTTACCTGTAAAAATTTTGATATAGATTCAGAAGAACGAGAACCTGATTTAAGAAGGAGCGAAAGATTATGTTGGTTAAGACCTGCAATAGAAACGGATCATAACAAGATTTGCAAACAAGATTGTTTCTTAATATATGAACGACCGTATAAAAAATCTAATAGAATATTTTTATTAGATCCAGTAGATCGCTATTTTATTGTACTTGAAGAAAGACCTAGTTACTATTTATTGATAACAGCATTTTACATACACTATGATAATGTACTTCGAAAGAAACTGAAAGAATACGATAAATATAAAACTAACTGAGAAAAACAGAAAACGTCCCTATGATTAGGGACGTAATCGCAATCTCCTTCAACAACTTGGTCGATGAGTTAACTATATTATACCAAAACTATAAAATATTGCAAGTATTTAATTAACAGACAGCAATAATTTCAGAGATATTCTCCCAAATGTCCAAATGGATATCTCTATTCCCGCATGAAATTTATTTACAAAGAGTACATTATGGACTTACAAGAACTTTACGACAACCTATCAACTGAGTTAAACACTCTTGGTATTCGGTTAGATAAAAATATTTACCAAGGAATGCAAAAAGAATCGCTAAAAGGATTTCTTAGTGACTTTGAGAAGCCGGTGTATTAGGCACACCTTTGAAGTCAACTCAAGGATGTAGAATCTTTGGATAGCTATCAGAGATTGTTAGATGGGACTGATGACCGCCAATCTGATTATGTTAAGCAATCCATTCAGCGCTTTTACACGGAGTTTGTTGAATCAATCAGGGATGAATTATATTAAAGAACACTGATGACAAAAAGTCTGGCAAATTCCTTGTCAGACTTTAACTATATGATTTTAGTAAAGTATATTCTCACTAAAATTCAGGTTTAATAAATTTCCAGTTTTCACTTTGATAGGGTAGACTTTAGGATATTTTTGTTCCAAAAAAAAACTAAAAGTTTATGTACAATTGATTTAACTAGAGCTAAACCATTGATAAAACTGAATTAGAAGAATAAAGTGCACTCATTAAGTAGTGTACTTTATTTTTGTTTTGTACATTTTTTGTTGATGGCTTAATCAATACTACATCTCTATCAGGCAATTCAGACTCCATTTAGTCCTCTAAAACCCATGTTGAGTGTGTATCTTTGCTGGTAAAAGCTTAGAAACCTTGTAGCGAAGTAATAATGAAAAGCCTTTATTATAAAGGTTTTTCATATTCCAATAAAGAACTTGACATTATTAGTTACTTCCACTACAATAGAATTACATACCATTGGTATGATAGAAAGGGACTGGAATGGCAAGAAATAGAAACTCACATGAAACTAGACAAAAAATACTAGAGGTCTCTAAAAATTTATTTTTAGAAAAAGGATTTGATAATACGTCAATACAAGATATCATAGATGGGTTAGGTGGATTAACAAAAGGTGTTATCTATCATCATTTTGAGTCTAAATACGATATACTGCAAACAATCATTAGCGAAAATAATCAAGAAATTTTAAATTATAATTGGAGAGGAAATACTGGGTTAGAAAAGATACAAAATTCTTTGATGGACTCTTTCTCTAATTTTGAACACCAAAGGCTCGTTTACTCTGCCTCAATCATGCTTAGAAGTCCACGTTTGTTAGGAGAGCAGTATCTAGGTCTATTTTCTGATTTTTTACCCGAAATTAGAGAAAAAGTTTACGAAGGAGTTGAAGATGGGTCTATTAAAACAGAATATCCAGAAGAGCTAGCAGATTTAATTGTTTTAACTCTAAATATTTGGATTGGTTTTCAAATTTCCGTTTTTTCATTAGTAGAATTAAAGCGCAAAATGAATTTCATTAAACTTACTTTTGAAGGTCTAGGGGTACAGTTAATTTCTGATGAAATGATGGAGGTGATTTTTCAACTTATTTGATCACTTAAAAAAATAGTAAATAAGTAGTCGCATGACATTCTTGTTAATACTAATTTCTATTTATGTATTATCAATTGAATAAACTATATTACATAATTTATAATTTAAAAAAATAACACACTTAAAAGTGTGTTATTAAAAATCCACTATACATACCGTAGGTATGTTTATTTTTCAGTGTAGCCATACCGATAGTATGTATGGTGTAATTGTCTGAAAAATAAGCTAATTTTTAAATATTTGTTGAGATTAGTTTGAATAGTTTACTCTTTATTTACACTTTGGAGGAAAGAATCTATGTTATCGCTTATTAAAATTGAATTAAATAAAATTTCTAAACCTAAATTATTTTTAGCCTGGTTGTGTACTATTTTTATAGTGTTAGGCATTACAGCAATCATTATTATGGGTTTAGGTACTGACAATAAACTAGGAGAATTCGCTGGTCAGGATTCTAATGTTATTAGAGTTACTGGTAAATGGGAAGGCTGGGCAATTGTAGCTTCATTGTTTTCATCTTTATTTACAAAAGCAGCATTTTTGATTTTCGAATCTTATTTATTATCTACGATTATTATTGATGAATTTAAACGAAGAACAATTTTTTTCAGTTGTTTTCTTACCCTATTTCTAAAATAAAGTTACTTTGGGGAAAAATTCTTTCAGTCATTCTAATATCATTTATTGCCCATTTTTCTGCACATTTAGTGATTCAATTATTCATTAGATTCATAGCTGTTGTAACTGAATCTAGTTATATCCCTCTAGCTAGTCAATTAATTAACTTAGCTGGAATAACGTTTGCAACAGTACTAATAGGGTTACTACCATTTGTTTTAGGTATGATTAAACATTCAACAGCTATAACAATGCTTACAGGACTTGGTTTTGCAGCATTACTTTCGAATATAAGTCCAGGAAGTTTATCTAATAATATTGCTGATAACTTATTCTTTTTGATATTTGCAAGTTTCATAAGTTTAACGATTGTTTCCTTTTCAATTTATACTATTTCAAGACAAGATATTAGTATCAAGTAGCATAGCTGAATTTAATTGAAGGAATGTGATAATTCCTTGATGATTTCTATAAAAAAAGAGGCTGTATAAGTTGGTATTTATGCTCCAGGAGAAAAATTCTTTCATTTAAAGCTGGATATAGAAAGAGAGATAGAAATGAGAAATATTGTTGAAATAAAAGAAGTTTTTAAAACAATTGATAAAGAAGAAATTTTAAGTGGTATCAACCTTCAAATTGCTGAAGGAGAAATCTATGGTTTTTTAGGACCGAACGGTGCTGGAAAAACAACGTTAATGAAATGTATGTTAACCTTATCAACAATTACATCAGGTAGTATTGAAATTTTTGGGAAAAATCTACAAGAACACAGAGAAGAAATCCTAAGTCAGATTGGAAGTATTATTGAATCACCAATTTTTTATGATAATTGCACTGCAAAAAGAAATTTTTGGAAATTCACGCTCAATATATGGGGAAAAAAATATTATTGAATCAGATATAAAAAAAGCCTTAAGAATGGTCGGCTTAAAAAAATACGACTAAAAAAAGTAAAAAGATTTTTTTCGTTAGGAATGAGGCAAAGGCTTGGTTTAGCTCGTGCCTTTCTAACAAAAACCTAAATTGTTAATTTTAGATGAGCCAATCAATGGTTTAGATCCAATAGGGATTCAAGAAATTCGAAATCTTTTTGTTGTCGCTTTCTAAGGAGCATGGAATTACTATTCTAATATCGAGTCATATATTATCGGAAATTTCACAGATAGCAGATAAAAATTGGCTTTATCAAAAATGGAGAAATTGTAGAACAGGTTTCTATGAAAGAGATTAGAGAGAGAATATTGACTTAGAAGAATATTTTTATGTCACATTTTTCTAAAATGAAATTAAGAATTATGAGGTAGATTAAGGATGAAACAATTGATAAAGAACCATCAGAAGGCTTTTTTTATGCTTTCATGATATTTAATATACTGGTCCCTTTAACTAATATTGCTTTTGCTTATTCTATTAAAGGTATTATTGATAGTGGCATGTCCCAAAAATAAAGAAGCCTTAACTCAAGCGGTACTAGTAGGAGCTACTGTTATTTTTCATCTATGCAGCACTCAACTTTATATCTCTTCGATTGAGAAATAAACTTGTTAGGCAAATCATGTCAAGATACAAAAACAAGGTGTTCCAATCTATTTTAGATAGGGATTATAGAGACTTTTCTAAAGAAAAATCAGGGAAATTTATTTCCGTATTAACCGAAAATATGAAGAAAATTGAGCAAGATTATCTATACCAGTATTTTAATATTTCAAAAAACCTTTCCTTAATGATTTTTTTCACTTCTAACTATGTTTATAGGTAATTGGTTTTTGACCTTATTAGTTATCATTGCTAGCATCATTCCGATGATGATTTCAGGATTTATTGGACAAAAATCAGCCTCTTTACAAAATAGAGCTATGGTTGCCGATCAGAAGTATTTAGCTAAGGTTAAAGATATTTTAGCAGGATTTCTTGTTATTAAAAGTTTTAATGTGAAAGATGCTATCTGTGAGGATTATAGTCATGAAAGTGAAAAATTTGATGAAATAAATTTTATAAAAGGGAAATTTGACGTTTTAACTAATGTTATTTCACAGCTTTCAGGGATGATTGTTTTTTTGGTAGCCTTTGGTGGAGGGATGTATCTCGTATTTAATAGCTCTACCACAATTGGGAGTGTAACAGCTATTGTTCAACTGGTCAATTTTGTAGTAATGCCACTGAATGAAGTTGGAATGGGAATAAGTAAATTTCGTGAAGGTCAGGCAACACTAGATGCATTTGAGGTAAAAGATGTAACTGAGCTTCAGACTGGTGAAACAAAAGAATATTTCGATGATGTTATTTCTTTTTCAAATATAGACTTTTCTTACCCTAATACTAAAGAAAAAATTTTTAACCATTTATCTTTGAAGATTCAAAAAGGAGAAAAAATTGCAATTGTTGGAATGTCAGGGAGTGGGAAATCAACTTTGCTCAATCTATTACTGCGTTTTTACGATGTAACAAGTGGGCACATCTCCATTGATAATATAGATTTGCAAGCTATTTCAGCAGAGAGCCTTTATAACTTAATGACAATTGTTCAACAAGACGTTTATATCTTTGATGATACTTTAAGAGCAAATATTACTCTTAATCAATCCTTCACTGATGAGGAAATAAAGCAAGCTGTACAGCAGTCGGGTTTAGAAAGTTATGTTTTTAGAAAAATGAATCTGGTCTACAAACTTTATGTGGAGAGAATGGCTCAAATCTATCTGGCGGACAAAAACAAAGAGTTAGTATTGCGCGTGCCTTGATTCGAAAAACACCAATCTTATTATTGGATGAGGCTACTTCATCTTTGGATAATCAAGTAACTACTGAAATTGAAAGTTCAATCTTGGATATTCAAAATTTGACTGCACTTGTAGTAACCCACAAGTTGAATGAGAACATTTTGAAAAAATACGATAGAATTCTCTTTATGAAAGATGGCGTTATTGTTGAAGATGGTTCTTTCAGTGATTTGATGGATAGGAGAGGTGAGTTTTATAAGTTGTTTGAGTTGAGTGTGTAATTCTCTTTCATTTTATAGTATAATTTTATAAAACACTCTATCCTTTTCGTTCTATAATATATAAGCTTGCTAGCACCACATGTTGAGGCGGTAAGTTTGCTAGTCAAGGAGTAAAACGACGAAGATTAGCATTTACTTCCGCCCATGCGATAGCTGTCCGTGATTGACAAGTGCTAGCACGCAGACAGAACGGAGATAGCGAACCGCTGAGTGTGTCGCTCTGCTCGTAAAAGCTTAGAAACCTTTGAACGAAAGGGATAATGAAAGCCTTGATTGCAAGGCTTTTTGCTTTATGGTGGGTAAGTATCAGAGTGAGAAAATTTTTGGAATGAGTAGAAGTGATAGCTAGAAATTATCAGTTTCTATTTCCATTTACCCTGTGGGTACGTGTTTGTTTCCATTGACAAGGAGTTTGTGGGAATAGAAATGTACCCACCTTGTTTGAATCAAGTGAAGTGTAGTTGAAGGAAATCTGTTGAAAGCAATACTTCATTTTACCGAATAAGTAATAATTTAGGCAACTTCAAATCGATTAAAAAAAACTATTTTAAAGGTTAAGAGTAGACAAAAAATTGTCCACTCTTTTTTGCAAACTCAATTTATCAATAAATGAAATGAGGGAATGTAAAATGAAATATTTTTGAGGTTGAGTTAGAAAAATCCTGATGAATTTTTAAAAACTACAAACAGAAGATTTTTGTGAAAGCTAATCGCTTGCTACTAAGGAAGATAATCCAGAGCGTTACAGTCTATGAAGAAAACTTCGTCATATCCTTTAAATCTGGCATCGAATTGGAAGTATGAGTCTCATTCCATAACTTTTATATTGAACATATCATCTTGTTGTGTTATACTATAAATTGATATAAACAAAAGATGTAGGGAGGAACCGAAACTATGACAGCCTCAATGCGTTTAAGATAAGCTGGCAATAAAAAAAGCAGAATCTATACCCGATGATAGGCTTTTTTTGTTGTGCTTATTTATACGATATTGAGCATTCATTAGTTACGGTGAGGATATTGGTTATTTAACTATACCTTTATTTAACTATGTCTTTAATATGAATGTTTCCAAATTGTATGTATGCAGACCAAAAAGCCACATTGTGGGGTTTTGGCCTGCATTTTTATTGCCTAGAATGCTATTCAAAATAGAAATTCAAGCAAAAATAATATGCAGGAGATAATATAAATGGAAAAAAATACAACAATTGGAAACGAAAATTTTTATGCAATATGGGCAGGGCAAGCAGTATCATTAATCACTAGTGCCATCCTGCAAATGGCGATTATTTTTTACCTTACAGAAAAAACAGGATCTGCGATGGTCTTGTCTATGGCTTCATTAGTAGGTTTTTTACCCTATGCGATTTTGGGACCTGCCATTGGTGTGCTAGTGGATCGTCATGATAGGAAGAAGATAATGATTGGTGCCGATTTAATTATCGCAGCAGCTGGTGCAGTGCTTGCTATTGTTGCATTCTGTATGGAGCTACCTGTCTGGATGATTATGATAGTATTGTTTATCCGTAGCATTGGAACAGCTTTTCATACCCCAGCACTCAATGCGGTTACACCACTTTTAGTACCAGAAGAACAGCTAACGAAATGCGCAGGCTATAGTCAGTCTTTGCAGTCTATAAGCTATATTGTTAGTCCGGCAGTTGCAGCACTCTTATACTCCGTTTGGGATTTAAATGCTATTATTGCCATCGACGTATTGGGTGCTGTGATTGCATCTATTACGGTAGCAATTGTACGTATACCTAAGCTGGGTAATCAAGTGCAAAGTTTAGAACCAAATTTCATAAGGGAGATGAAAGAAGGAGTTGTGGTTCTGAGACAAAAACAAAGGATTGTTTGCCTTATTACTCTTAGGAACACTATATACTTTTGTTTATATGCCAATCAATGCACTATTTCCTTTAATAAGCATGGAACACTTTAATGGAACGCCTGTGCATATTTCTATTACGGAAATTTCCTTTGCATTTGGGATGCTAGCAGGAGGCTTATTATTAGGAAGATTAGGGGGCTTCGAAAAAGCATGTATTACTAATAACAAGTTCATTTTTTATAATGGGGACCAGTTTAGCCGTTTCGGGAATACTTCCTCCAAATGGATTTGTAATATTCGTAGTTTGCTGTGCAATAATGGGGCTTTCGGTGCCATTTTATAGCGGTGTGCAAACAGCTCTTTTTTCAGGAGAAAATTAAGCCTGAATATTTAGGACGTGTATTTTCTTTGATCGGAAGTATCATGTCACTTGCTATGCCAATTGGGTTAATTCTTTCTGGATTCTTTGCTGATAAAATCGGTGTAAATCATTGGTTTTTACTATCAGGTATTTTAATTATTGGCATTGCTATAGTTTGCCAAATGATAACTGAGGTTAGAAAAATTAGATTTAAAAATAAAACAATATTGGAGGAATATTTATGTATCTTATTTTCATGTAACTCTTCCTGCTAAAATCGCAGGGTTTTCCCTGCATACAAGCAAATGAAAGCATGCGATTATAGACAGGAGGAAATGTTATGGAATTAATATTAAAAGCAAAAGACATTCGTGTGGAATTCAAAGGACGCGATGTTTTAGATATAAATGAATTAGAAGTATATGATTATGACCGTATTGGTTTAGTAGGAGCAAATGGTGCTGGAAAAAAAGCACTTTACTCAGGGTACTTTTTAGGAGAATTAACTCCCCAGGATGTAAAATGAATCGTCTGGGTGAACTTGCCTATATTCCCCAGTTGGACGAAGTAACTCTGCAGGAGGAAAAAGATTTTGCACTTGTAGGCAAGCTAGGTGTTGAGCAATTAAATATACAGACTATGAGCGGTGGTGAAGAAACAAGGCTTAAAATAGCACAGGCCTTATCGGCACAGGTTCATGGTATTTTAGCGGATGAACCTACGAGCCATTTAGACCGTGAAGGAATTGATTTTCTAATAGGACAGCTAAAAATATTTTACAGGTGCACTGTTAGTTATTAGCCATGACCGCTATTTTTCTTGATGAAATAGTAGATAAAAATATGGGAACTGAAAGATGGCAAAAATCACTGAGTATTGGGGAAACTATTCTGATTATCTTCGTCAGAAAGAGGAAGAACGTAAGAGCCAAGCTGCAGAATACGAACAATTTATTGCGGAACGTGCCCGATTGGAAAAGGGCTGCGGAGGAAAAAAGCGAAAAACAGGCTCGTAAAATAGAACAGAAGGCAAAAGGTTCTTCAAAGAAAAAAAGTACTGAAGACGGAGGGCGTTTAGCTCATCAAAAAAATCAATAGGAAGTAAGGAAAAAAGATGTATAATGCTGCTAAAACCCTAGAGCACAGGATTGCGGCCTTAGGAAAAAGTAGAAGCTCCGGAAGGCATTCGCAGAATTCGTTTCAGGCAAAGTAAAGCATTGGAGCTCCATAATCCATACCCTATAGTCGGTGCAGAAATTAATAAAGTATTTGGGGATAAGGCTCTGTTTGAAAAATGCATCTTTTCAAATTCCGTTAGGAGCAAAAAGTGGCGTTAACTGGTGGTAATGGAATCGGAAAAAAACAACTTTAATCCAAAATGATCTTAAACCATGAAGAAGGAATTTCTATTTCGCCTAAGGCAAAAATAGGTTACTTTGCACAGAATGGTTACAAGTACAACAGTAATCAGAATGTTATGGAGTTTATGCAGAAGGATTGTGACTACAATATATCAGAAATTCGTTCAGTGCTAGCATCTATGGGGTTCAAACAGAACGATATTGGAAAAAGTTTATCTGTTTTAAGCGGTGGAGAAATTATAAAAATTGTTGCTTGCTAAAAATGCTCATGGGTAGATATAACATCCTAATAATGGATGAACCCAGTAACTTCCTTGACATACCAAGTTTAGAGGCTTTGGAAATACTAATGAAGGAGTACACCGGAACTATCGTGTTTATCACCCACGATAAACGATTACTCGAAAATGTAGCAGATGTAGTTTATGAAATTAGAGATAAGAAAATAAATCTGAAACATTAAATTTAAGGTAGTCGCTGGTCAGTATAGTCTGTTCTGGTTGGCGACTCCATTGTTAAAAGAGTATAAAGACTTTAGATTTTATGAATATTAAAAAAATAGGAACAGTCAATTGAACTGCTCCTATTTTTTTCTGCTAAATATATTGTAGTTTTTCTTATATGTATAATGATAGATTAGCGGATTCTCATCTACGGTACTTACTTCAAATATGAAGAAGTGATCGCGGTTATCTCTGGACTTTTCCTTATTGAGGACAAAGTAATTCTTACGTGAAGTCGCCATTGTTTTTAGGATATCATCAGTTAGGAAGGTCAATGGAATATTCATGTTAGAGTAGCGGTAGAAGTCACGTTCAAAATCTTGGTAGCTCTCGCTATAATAGTCCATTTGTAGGTGATTACGCTGAAACTCAAGCTGATTCATAGAGCACCTCCTCGACAAGTTCAATACTAATAATGTCTTTTAATTTCAAATTGATGTGACCTGTTGTAGTTTTTATCAAAATGAAATCTTTGGTCAGACTTGGTATTGTTCCAGTGTAGGAAACACGCTTGTTTTTTTCAATCACTTGAATGCGTGTGCGTAGCTGCCCGGCGTATACTTGACTGAGGAGTAATAATTTCTTCTCTAGTGATAAGTCAGACATGTACGTTACTTTGTTTGTATCATCAGAGAGTGCTGATGCATGTTCAGATAGGAAAAAAAGCCCATCCATTTTTGCATCTTTGTATCCTGGTACTCTCTTGCTGATTGAAATGGTAAATATGAACGGTCAATCATATCAAATCCTTTTCTATGCAGAGGCAAGGGTATTTTTTTATCAAATTGAATCGTAAAACCTTGAATTCCCCCACCTGTGTAACATTCTTTAAAAGCGATTGATTACCTCAGTATAGATTATCACAGATGAGCTTGTTGGCTTAATGCTAAATGTAAATTCCAATGGTAATCGGTTTTCAGATTTAGCATGTACTAGTCGTATCGATATTTCAGTTGTTTTGAGTTTTTCTCTGACGAAGTTTTTGAAGTTGCTGTTTCAACGATTCCATGTAAAAAAATCTTTCAAGCATTTCAATATCATTACATCCTTTGCTACGGATTTCTGAAAATTGTACTGTATTTTTTTCTTGTTTCATTTTAATCCCTCCAATCCACCCGCGGAATGACCACCGATAAGTTTACTGCGTTCAATATTTCTGGAACCTTCAGTTAGGACGGTTCCTTTTTTTGTATAGCTAAAAAAACCAAACTGTTCTCTGACAACATCAATAGCTGTCTGAAGTCTATTATCTTTTTCAATTTGTTCTACATCATCAAAGAGTGATAGTAGAGTATAGCTTTCATCTACGAAGCCACTATAAGATACACCAATTTGTCTCACTGCACCAGAGGTGTATTTTTTCGGAATAATACAAGTACATGACTCACCATTGTTTTGGGGAGATTTGCGGGTTCAATTTTATTCTGAGCATTTATAGATTTTTTCATCTCAGTCCTAGAATAGCCAATATGAATAGAAACGACAGTAGTCAATACTAGGGCTACTGTTCCGTTCCACAGTATCATTTAAAAATCATTTTCACACCCTTTCGTCTATTAGTATAGAAGAAAGCTCTCAGCACATGAGGAGAAATCATGAGGGATATTCTCAGTTGAATAAGTAAGAGTATAATCTACATCTCCAAAGTAGGAGTGGCCAGTTCCAGCAGAAAGACCTTCATAGGTTTTATAACTGAATAGATCGACTACTTTGTTGTCGAATTTTTCCTGTTCTTCAAGTAATCCTGAGGAATAGACGACAACTTTAAAATCAAATAAGCTAAAAACGCTCTAAAATCATTAAATTGATATAAAAATGTTTTTTATTGTCAAAATATACAATTAAAAATTTCCAGTTTTTTTAAAAAATCACTATCTCAGATGACAATTTAATCAAAAATATGATATAATACAGAAAAAAAGTAAAAAAATAACAAAAAGTAACTTACAAAAAGTAAAAAGAAAAAAAGTAAATAGATAGCCACGGCGGATATTCCTTTCATTGTTTAGAAGGAGTTGCTGTGGTTATCGTTGTTGCTGAGCTAATTAATTGCTCTTATTACTTAGATGAAGTTACTTTTGTTATTGAATTAATTCAAATAATAATAACGATCAATGAAAGTACTCATCGATATTCCCTTTATGCAGTTTAGAGCACAAAGGAAAATGGTACTGATTTGATCGTTTTTTTGTGTATTGACATCCTAAAACCCAGTCAGAACCTTCAGTCATATTAAACAAGGAGATAACATGAGATTTGTTGTATATAAACATTCACTAGTTTTAGGTGATAACAACATCGTGACAAAGCAATTTATCGTTCTGAAGCACGATGACGGCAACTTACAATTTACTGATTTTCATCGTTATGTTAAATCTACTTCAAGAATCAAGTCTATTTCAGATGATGGGAATAAACGCTTTTCTTACGTTGTTAAGTTTCTAAATTTTATATTTGGTACTTCTGGACTTAAAAGTATAGATCAACTTACACTTGAAATGGTTAGAGAATTTTTTACGCTTTATGGATTATCTCAGTTACCAGGAGATAGAGAAAAAAGAAAGAAAAGCACCGTTGAAAAATGCGTAAATGCAGTTCTTGACTTCTTAACTCTTTATTTAAGTGAGCGAGAGGGAAAGGCTAAGTTAAAAGCAGAAGAATTGTATTCTACGACAACTTTTACGAATAGTAGAGGACGGGTTATAAAGCGTAAAGAACCAAATTTTGAAATATACGTAAATGATAGCAACACTGAGAAAGCTATTTTTCGTGATATGCCAAATAGTGCTTTTGAGATGTTATTTTCTCACATAGCACACTATCATAAAGATCTACTCATGGTTGTGGCCTTGGGAGCCTTTGTTGGCTTAAGACCATCAGAAGCATGCAATGTAAGACGTGAAGATAGTCCTCTAGGGCCAGGTATTTTGTTTCACCAAAGTGATGGGCAAGTATTTAAGATTGAGATCGATCTACGAAAAGAAATACCTCTCCGAAGCGATTTAAAGCCAACTGGACGGATTAAAAAGGAAAGACTTCAAGCAGTACCTTATATCTTTCTGGAGGTCTTTTTAGACACTTATAATGACTATATGACTTATCTGGAAGGTAAGAAGTATGAGAAGGATTATGGACCTTTAAATCTTAACAGACGAGGAAAAGCATTATCATACGATGTATACTATCAACGATTTCGTAAGATTATTCGCGACGAAATGATCCCAATCTTCTTAAAATCTGATGATGCAGAGGTTGTCTTTTTTGGGCAGCTTTTGCAGGAGCATAATATTTCCCCACATATTTTCAGACACTGGTACACGACACAGTTAGTATTATCTGGGGTTTCTGAAATAAGTGAGCTTATGTCAGCAAGAGGTGATAAATCGCCTGAGAGTGCTTGGGTTTATCTACAAAACAAAGGAGAAATCGCAAAAACAATATGGTCAAGTTAATAATGGTGTTTTTTTGACTATATGAATTGGCGAGCAAATGAACTTTTTGGTGATAAGTTAGAAAGGTAATGTATGACTTATTCAATTAAATCTTTGATCGAAAATCTGTTAAGTGAACTCGGAAAAAACGATATACAGTATAAAGGCAAAATTAGTAAGTTTTTAGTTGATAACAATTGGTTTAATATTGAGATTGATTTGGATAACTATTCTATCTCAGATAAAGATGCTCAATTATTAATAGAAAAAATAACCAATTATCTTCTTGGACCAACTGGTTTAGCAGGAATTCAGCCTATATTTAAACAAAAATTCCCATTAACTTACAAATATTTTCAGCAATACTCAGAAGATAGCAACTTATCTAAGGAAAACATGTTTTATGTTCAAGATTTTCTTGCTTTTTATCTTAAAAGAGATTTATTTCTCTGTAATGATAATGAGATTGAATTGTTGGTTGAAGAAGCAGTATATGCACTTGAAAAGCAAAAAGGCGAAGTTTTTATTGATTTTTTAAAGTGGTTAATGAATAAAATGAGATGTAACTATCACAAAAGATATGAATTTACACCTCGATACACATTAGAACAGGAGACTAACGCTTATGAGTTAGACGAATATTTAGAATTACTGTATTTTCTTTTTAATGACAATTACATTAGAAAAGAAGATATGCTTTATAAAGCAGCAATCTCAAAAGACTACGCAGATACCTGGCTATTTCTAGCACTTCATTTTATATGTGCGCTACGTGGAACAGATTTAGAACAACTTGGACATCCACAACTTCCTAGAACACCGAAAGAAGTTCTAAAATCAGTTAGAAGTGGTAATTGGAGTAGCAGTGAGGCAAGAAGAACTCTTTTAAGTATTACAACTCGTTTAACTTATTTAAATATTACTCCAAACAAAACAAAGCGAACTAAAAATATTAGTCAGATTAAATTTCAGGTCCCTGAGAGTTGTCAGGTATTGATTGGAACGTTGTTGGCTATCTGTGAAGCTCATTATCAGTTGAATAAAGATAATAATGATGAACCTTTAATTCGACAAATAAAAGAATATAAACGAATTAATCGATATATGGGGAAAGAAATTGGAGACTTATTTCTTGAAAGGAATTTTAGTTCTAGATCTGCAAATAAATCCTATCTTCAAACTGTTGCCATGTTAGCAGATGATGTTTTGCAAGAAAAATCTGAGTTAAATATTAAAGGCTATTTTTTAGCCGCATTAGCCCGTAGCCATAAAGGTTCATTCGATGAATTTGCACAAACTACAACAACGTACCTAAAAGATGCCCAACTAAGCCAGCTTAAACCAGAAATGGTTGCGAGAGAACTATTTGAACGAGGTGTTTTATCTATGATTCCATCAATGATCCTGACGATTGTTACCAGAGGAAAGTATAAAGAATTAAGTCCTAGTCAACAAACTCAGATGATTAAACAGTTAGATTTGACACCAAATGAGATCGAAAAAACATTGGCTTTAAGTATTCAGGCAGAAGTGAAATCGCAAAAGGCATTAAAGATTTTGGTAGAAGAAGAAGCAGAGCCTAATCAACTTCTTACTATTTGTCATCGTATAGGAAACGGTGAAGCCTTCTCAAAACAAGGTGAAAGCATGTGTCTTTTGTCTGCACTTGGAAAGATTTGTCCATATGACGATAGACAACATTGCATCGGTTGTCATTATGAACTACAAACTAAATCTACTTTATTGTTATTAGTAGGAGAATTCAATCGTTTGAACAAACAATACTCTAGAGTTCGAACTGATTTAGAAAAAGGTAAAATTCGGAGTATTTTAGAAGAACAAATAAAACCTTGTTTAACTGAAATGTTGCAAGCTTTATGCGAGCAATATGGGGATGACGTGTTGCATGATTACGAAGAAATAATAAAGGAGTTAATAAATTGAACAATCAAGCTAAACTTTTTAAAACTGAAAATTATTTTGAACCATTTAACTGTGATTGTGTTCTGCGAGCAAAAGAAGTTTTCGATGATTATTTTGAAAAAGGAATTATTCTAAGTTACGATTTTGATCATAAGAAATGGGAAACTACAAATGAATATGCCAATATTAGCCTGTTTTTTAACATTCCTGAGTTTCAATATAGGAGATTTTTATCAATCAATTTTTTTCAGTTGCCTTATAAAGGAATTTATCGATTACTTAAAAAGTTTTATTGTTTTTCTCAATGAAACAACATGTTTTAGAAACTTTGCAGCTATTTCTAAGAGATATTAAACGTATCATTAAAAACACAACCAAAGATACGTTTTTAGATTTAGAAAATATCTCTGTAATATTTCCTGGTTTATGTATTGACTTTTTCTCAAATCTTCCCTGTTCAGATGATAGTCAACTAAATCAACTATTGGAGCAATTGGATAATATATTAACTATCAACCTTCAAAAAAGGCAGAAGTCAAAACAGCAAAGACAATTAGCGCAATTTCAATCCTATTTTACCTTTAATGACATTTTAAATGATTATTGGTCTCAAACATTATCTAAGAAAGAACGTCTATTTTATTATCCATTGTATCTCTGGTGGCAGATTACAGCGATTTTACCTTTAAGGCCAAGAGAATTTCTTTTAATACAAAGAAACTGTTTGACCGAGAAAGATGGAAAATATTTTCTTACATTAAGGAGAAATGTAATCAAAGGAAGGGATCGACTTGTTGCACATAAAATTTCTGAAGATTATATTTTGAATACTTATGAGATTACTAATTCATTAGCTTCTGAAATAAAGACTTACCTCAAACTTACTGAAAATGATCGTTCTACTAAATTAGAGACATTATTTGTGACTGATCCTCATTATAACCGTTGGGGTCGTCGAACAGGTGTTAATAACCGATTTTTAACTTACACTAATCTCAATACTATTTTGAGGTATTTTTTTAATGAGATCATTTCTCAAAAATACGGTTATCAAGTTAATTATTTTAGTTTCCCAGGTAGATTAGATGAAAACGAGATTAATTTGATTCATATTGGGGATACTAGACATATTGCAATGATCAATTTAATTGCAGAAGGGGCTAGTCCTGTTACAGCTATGCTTTTAGCTGGTCATGAAGATGTGACAACTTCATCTCACTATTTTTCAAATTTAAGCCAATTTATTGAATGTCGTAGTTATCAAATGTATCGTAAACTAACGAGTAAAAATACGAATTACGCCATTAGTAAGAGACAGCCATTTTATACAGCACAAGGACAATACATCACTTTAGAAAATAAAGGACGGTGTTACTCACCCCGCTTTGCGAAAGGTGATTATTCAGATTGTTTAAAGGTTATTAGTGAGCATGCAGAACTAGGTGCTTGTACGAGCTGCCCTTTTTACCGTAAAGCAGGCAAAGATTATTTTTCAATGGATAAAACATTTAAAAAGTCAGTTGATGAAAAAGCCATGGTTGTAAATGAAGCGATTAGAAAAGTTAGACAAGGGAAAGGTCATATTGAAGATATTGGAGAAGCTTTGTTGAAATTAAAAACAGTTAGCAATACCTATCAAGATTACTTAAATGCTAAACAACTATCTTTAGAGGAGAACAAGTCTAATGGCTAGAAAGAAATCAATTTCTGATGATGAATTGATTCATTTGTTTGAACAGTATTTAATTTCCCAGTGTTCCTGTGATTTAAGCTTGGTAAAAATTCCTCGGTTTGGTGACTATGTTAGGAATCATGGCTATCAAAATGTTGCGGATACAACCATTAGACGTAATAAAAGATTTAGGGATTTTTTAAAAGAAAGTGAAATTAAATACCAAGATGAAAATTATGAGGCTGTGATTACTTACAAGACCATAGATCCTGACAATTTTATGGCAAAAAATCGTGCTCCAGGCGCTATGAAAAGAGCATTGGTGGAAATTAGCCAATACTATAAGAAGATAGCAAACATTGCGGCTAGCTATAAACAAGAAGCAGATAAGTTACGTGGCTTAAATTCTGAACTACAGTCAACTAATGAAGATTTAAAACAGAAGCTACAAAGAGAAAATGAGTTAATTGATGAGAATCAAAAACTATTACAAATAATCAAAACAAGTGTCTATCCAGAAATTGCGAATGAGCTTTTAAAAGAAGAAGGATTGTTAAAATATTCTCAAAAGGTTATCAGTGAGGATTTCCTAGCAGACAATATCATTACCGCTGATTCAGAAATAGATTTTCATTCTGGTGGTCTTATTGAACAAGAAAACTCTCAAAAATCAACTAAAGTGGTTTCTATTAAAAACTTACTGGACAGCAAAACTAATTATAAATGAGGAAAGAAATGAACAAGAAAGTTAAAGATAATCCAGCTATTTACATGTACTGGGATCAAAAACGAAATGTTCTTGACCCAAAAAAATTTTCGTCAAATAGTTTAAAATATGCCTATTGGTCTTGCCCTTATTGTCAACACCATTGGGAAGCGAAAATCATTGATGTGCAGCTTGACAGTTATGAATATCTTAGGTGTTGCCCCCATTGTGGATTAGGTGAACGTTCCATTGATGAAAATGAGAGTGTTCTTCAGGTTTATCCTGATTTCAGAAATTATATAAACTACAGTGTTGAGCAGGATGAAGAATTAGATGAGAAACTTCTTACTTTGCCGTTCAATAGTAAAAGAAAATTCAATTTTAAATGTCCGACGTGTCAATTAAGTTGGAAAGATTCTGCGACAAATAAGAGGTTATTTCAACTAACAAGTGGGGATTTATTTCATTTTGGCTGCAATGAAACTACCTATCATTGCGATTACAAATCAGTTTATCCAAATTTAGCTAAAATCTATAGCGATCATTTAAACAAATTTAAATTTAACGAACTGAAGCTGAGTTACAATATAACAGTACCTATCCATTGGGAATGTGATAAGTGCCATTGCAAATTTGAATTATCTATTGATAGATTATTGAACCGAATTAAAAGAGGTGGTCATTACTGTTTGGAGTGTCATTCTTCATTTGAAGAGTTGTTAGATAAAGATTACGAGGTTTCTCCTCTATCTTTTTTAAATTCTTCCATGCTCAAGGAGTGGTCTGAAAGGAACAATATTACACCTAATCAAGTTGATGCATTGTCTAATGTTCATGTGTTATGGGAATGTACGAACTGTCACGGAGAGTATTCATGCTCACCATTTGAAAAAACAGATAGATCTTGTCCATTTTGTTCAAATAGAGAAAAACTTCAAGATTTTAATACACTAAATGAAACACATCCCTATTTGAAGGAATTTTGGGACCTCAGTAATGAAAGGGATTTTTCTGAATATTGGTTTAAGTCGAAGAATGTAGTTAGTTGGGTTTGCCCTTGTTGTAAAATCAACTTTCAATGTAGCCTAGCCGAAATGATCAGTCGAACCGATTTAGAAAATCAAAACTTTCAAACATGTCCTAATCAATGTGACTGGAGGACTGAGATATTTAAAAATAATATTTTCCTTAAAGAACCAAAACTCATCAAAGAATGGAGCGCTAAAAATAAAATTCCTATTCATTTAGCTCAGACAACGATTGAGACCAAAAATATTGGTGGGATTGTTCAAAGTGTCATGGGACATATTTATCTTCTATCCCAATTCGAAGAGAAGTTTCTCAGTGTTGTCCTTACTGTAACAACGATAAGCCTCTGAAGGGGTATAATACATTTGATTATTTGTACCCTGAACTAGCAACATTGTGGGCACCAAATAATAAAGTCTCTATGGATAGTTTTGTTCCATTATTAACTGAAAAAAGGTTTTATTTATGGCGCTGTAAAGAATGTAACTTCGAATTTCATGAGCGCTTCAGCATTATACTAAATAAGTATTTAAGTTCCGAGACAAAAGATCTTAAAGAAATGTGTCCATTTTGTGCAGAATTAAAAGAAAGACAAGATAATATCTCTTTTGAAGATTTAATGAATGAGTGGGACTACCTTAATAATCTTATTCTAGGAGATCCAGAAAGAATCACAAATAGTACGAAATTAAGATTTTGGTGGATTTGTAAGAACAATCCAGAGCATCGTTATAGAATGGCTATCGTAGATAAGATTGCAAATGTAAAACGATCTATCGAGCCATGTATGTTTTGTAAAGGCCGTAGACGAAAAAAAGAGAACATTTTTGTTCCTTATAGGAAAATTTAAAAAACAGGTTCAAATTTGAACTTGTTTTTTTATCATAGATTTTTATAAAGTACATTATTTTAAAAGATTGTATTTTTAGTTTTCAAGTAGATAATGTACAGAATTTAAGTATGCGAAAGATTTAGTTTTCGCGGGAATAAAGTACATTTTTTGCTCAAAAAAAATTTTTGTTAATGCATATATCACCTATACCATCTTTCCGAAAAACTATAATTTTCTTGAAAAATATATCTAGCTATGCTATACTACTAGTATAGAAATATTTGGAGAAAAACATGAAACGAGAGATCTTATTAGAACGCATCGATAAACTCAAACAAGTCATGCCTTGGTACGTATTGGAATATTATCAATCAAAACTAGCTGTTCCCTACAGTTTTACGACCTTGTACGAATACTTAAAGGAATACGATCGATTTTTCAGCTGGGTTTTAGAATCTGGTATATCGAATGCTGACACCATGGCAAATATACCTTTGGATGTTCTTGAGAACATGACCAAGAAAGACATGGAATCCTTTATTCTTTACTTACGGGAACGTCCTTTGCTCAATGCTAATACGACAAAGAATGGTGTCTCCCAAACAACCATCAACCGTACTTTATCAGCGCTTTCTAGTCTTTATAAGTACTTGACTGAGGAAGTTGAAAACGAGCAAGGTGAACCTTATTTCTATCGCAATGTTATGAAGAAGGTTGCAACTAAGAAAAAGAAAGAAACCTTGGCGGCGCGAGCTGAAAATATCAAGCAAAAGCTCTTTTTAGGTGATGAAACAGAGGGATTCTTAAATTATATCGATGAGGAATACCCCAAAACTCTCTCAAATCGCGCCCTATCTTCATTTAATAAGAATAAAGAGAGAGATTTAGCCATTATAGCACTCCTTCTTGCCTCTGGTGTCCGTCTCTCTGAAGCGGTTAACCTGGACCTTCGAGATCTCAACCTCAAGATGATGGTAATTGATGTCACTCGAAAAGGTGGAAAACGAGACTCGGTCAATGTTGCAGCCTTTGCGAAGCCTTATCTGGAGCAATATCTTGCTATTCGAGACAAACGTTACAAAACAGAAAAGACTGATACAGCCCTCTTTCTAACCTTGTATCGAGGCGTTCCAAACCGGATTGATGCTTCAAGTGTTGAAAAATGGTCGCCAAGTATTCAGAAGACTTCAAAGTCCGCGTGACGCCCCACAAACTACGCCACACCCTTGCAACTCGTCTCTATGATGCTACTAAATCACAAGTTTTGGTCAGTCACCAGCTGGGACATGCTAGCACACAAGTTACTGACTTGTATACCCATATCGTTAATGATGAGCAAAAGAATGCCTTGGATAGTTTGTGATGATACATAATATAATTTATGTACTATTTGTAAAAAGAGCGCTAGATAATCAAAAATCTATCGCTCTTTTATTATTCTATAAAAATTCAATCCAATAATTTCTGTGTGGCTCAATGATAACTGGCTTTCCCCAAAATGACTTTAGATAAGCCAGATTCGCAGGGCTAATAGGTCTTTTCTCTTCATTGTACTTCTCAGCACTTTCTTTCGTTAAAAAACATTTAACAGCTTCATATGGCGTACCATCACTTGCTTTACGTTCAATACCCATATAAGCAATTTCATCACCTTTTTGAGGACTGTCAGTAAGAAGTTTTCCAATAAAGTAGACTGTTTTATTTTTCATTAATTCATAAGCTTTACTATTTTCAAGACGGTTATTCGCTGCTGCGTACATAATACAAAAACTATCAACAATGTCTTTCATTGGCATTAACGCTTCTTTACTTACGATGATTTCCTCAGGAACAAGACCACCAATAATCAATGCTTTAAAATGTGCTTGCTGAATAACATTGTCTAAGGCCATTCCAAGAGGAATCTGGACAGCTTGAAAACCTAAAGGCTCTAACTCTTGTCTTTTCTTATCAAAGTGCTCTTGTGTGATACTGACATTCAAATCGTATGGATTTGTAGTTTCTTGATTCTTAAAAAATGCTACGACAATACGATCTAACTGTTCAAATAGACCAAGATTTTCAACTGGAATCTTTATCATTATTAATTTTTCCTCTATATATTTTAAATTTCCACTATATTATACTCTCATGATGATTGATTATCAAGTTTAAATAAAAAGAAATCCACATTACATGGATCTCTCTTTGTTTATTCAACCACTGCCTCAGCAATTTCTTCTGCAGTGATTCCTGCGAAGTAACGACCTAGGTTAATGGTTTGAAGTGCTTTAAGGACATCTTCGCGTTCGTATTTGACACCACGAAGGACATCTTCTACAGCTGCTACGTCTTCGATACCAAAGAAGTCACCGTAAATCTTGATGTCTTGAATTTTTGATTCGATAACATTAGCAAAGATTTCAACCTTACCACTAGGGAATTTAGTTCCACGACGGACATTGTATTCAGGTGATTTACCATAGTTCCAGTCCCAAGTCCCAAACTTAGTTTCTTTGATGCGATTGATTTCAGCCAATTCCTCACCTGAGAAGACATACTCTGTCATTTCAGGATATTCTTTTTTCATGTATTCCAAAAGTAAGTCACGGAATTCTTCAACTGTGATTTGTTCTGGTAATTCATCAACGATATTGGTTACGCGAGCACGGACTGATTTAACACCTTTAGATTCGAACTTATCTTTAGATACCTTTAGTGCGTTAGCTAGGACTGACAAATCCACGTCAAAGAGAAGACAACCATGGTGCATGATACGGCCATTGATATAGGCTTGTGCATTTCCACAGAATTTCTTACCGTCGATTTCTAAGTCGTTGCGGCCTGTAAATTCAGCTTTAACACCAAGTTCCGCCAAAGTGTTGATAACTGGAGTAGAGAAGCTCTTGAAGTCAAAGGCCTTGTTTTCATCTTCTTTTGAAATGATTGTATAGTTGAGGTTGTTCAAATCATGATAAACTGCTCCACCACCACTGATACGACGCACTACTTCAATTCCGTGTTCACGAACGTAATCACGGTTGATTTCTTCGATGGTATTTTGGTGACGACCTACAATGATAGATGGTTTGTTAATCCAAAGCAGGAAAATTTGATCCTCGTCCAAAAGGTGTTTAAAGGCATATTCTTCCAAAGCAATATTAAAGGCAGTGTCGTTTGAATGATTGATAATATATTTCATAAGATACCTTCTAATACGATAGAGACTGGAAAATAATTCCAGTCTAGTCTATCTATTTTTATTTTTTCTTAGGTGAATGGATGGCCATTCCAAGAACATCCGCAAACGCTTCGTACATAACTTCTGAGTATGTTGGGTGACCGTGGATTGTCTTAAGCATTTCTTCAACAGTAATTTCCATTTCGATGATGCTTGACGCTTCGTTGATCAATTCAGCTGCTGCTGGACCGATGATATGAACACCAAGGATTTCACCATATTTCTTGTCAGCAATAACTTTAACAAAACCTTGAGCAGCATCAGAAGCAATCGCACGTCCGTTAGCAGCAAAGTTGAATTTACCAATTGCTACATCATATTTTTCACGAGCTTGTTCTTCTGTCAAACCAACTGCTGCCACTTCTGGAAGTGTGTAGATAGCTGCAGGAGTTAAGTTCAATTTGGCAACAGCGTGGTTTCCTTTAAGTGCATTTTCAGCTGCTACTTCACCCATACGGAAGGCAGCGTGAGCTAACATTTTAGTACCGTTGATATCACCTGGTGCATAGATACCTGGAACAGAAGTTTCCATGTATTCGTTGACTTTGATACGACCACGTTCTAATTCAAACTCGACTTCACCGATACCTTCAAGGTCTGGCACACGTCCGATTGATAGAAGAGCTTTATTAGCAATGATATCATCTTTTCCTTCAACTTTGATACGAAGTTTGCCATCTTCTTCAATGATTTCTTGGAGTTTAGTATCAGTCAAGATTGTCATACCTTTACGTTCAAGAATTAAACGAAGGTTCTTAGATACTTCAGCATCCATAGCTGGAACAATACGGTCCATCATTTCGATAACAGTAACTTTTGAACCAAATGTCATGAAGGCTTGTCCAAGTTCGATACCGACAACACCACCACCAATGATCACAAGGCTTTCTGGTACTTCGTTCATTTCAAGGATATCATCACTAGTCATCACAAGTGATGATTCCATTCCAGGAACGTTGATCTTGCTGACTTTAGAACCACCAGCAAGGATGATCTTCTTAGTTTCAAGCAATTCAGAACCATTGACTAAGACATTCTTATCTTTAGTAATAGTACCGATACCTTTATGAACATCAACTCCATAGCTACGAAGAAGTCCTGCAACACCACCAACAAGAGTATTAACAACTTTAGATTTAGTTTCTAAAAAGTTTGTCCATATCAACAGTGAAGTTAGGATTTTCAATTACGATACCACGATTTGCAGCGTGACCGATATTTTCAATAATTTCAGCATTGTGAAGGTAAGTCTTAGTTGGGATACATCCTCGGTTCAAGCAAGTTCCACCAAGTTCAGATTTCTCAACAAGAGCAACTTTACCACCTAATTGTGCAGCTTTAATAGCAGATACATAACCAGCAGGTCCACCACCGATAACAACGATATCGTAAGCGTCATCGCTCTTACCATCATCATTTGAGGCACTTGCTGCAGGTGCTGGGCTAGCTTCTGGTGCAGCCGCTCCAGCTGTTGGGATATTTTCCCCTTCTTCACCAAGATAACCGATAACTTCAGTAACAGGGACAGTCTCTCCGTCGCCTTTTAGAATAGCGATCAAGTAACCGTCTTCTTCGGCTTCCAATTCCATGCTGACTTTGTCAGTCATGATTTCCAAAAGGATTTCTCCTTCTTTTACAAATTCTCCGACTTTTTTTATTCCATTGGACGATTTGTCCTTCTGTCATATCCACGCCGGCTTTTGGCATAATTACTTCTAAGGCCATATCTTACTTCCTCTATCTATTTTTCTAAAACAAATACTTTAAACCAACATTGAGATTGGGTTCTCAATCAAAGCTTTTAAGTCTTTCATAAACTTAGCACCAGCCATACCATCTACGACACGGTGGTCAATTGTCAATCCAAGACTCATAATTGGACGAATCACGATTTCACCATTAACTACAACTGGTTTTTCAACTGTTGAGCTAACCCCAAGAATTGCTGAGTTTGGTTGATTGATGATAGGACCAAATGATTGAACCCCAAACATCCCCAAATTACTAATTGTGAAGGTTGAATTTTGCAATTCGCTAGGAGCTAGTTTACCATCTAAGGTACGTCCAATAACGTCTTTAAATGCAACTACCAACTCAGACAAGCTCATTTTTTCTGCATTATAGACAACTGGTGTCATCAATCCATTATCCATACCAACTGCCATCGCAAGGTTGACATAATTGTGAGTGATGATTGTCTTACCATCTTCAGTTAAAGAAGCGTTAATGTATGGATGTTTCATCAGTGTCTTAACAACCGCAAGTGAAGCAAATCTGTAACAGTGATTTTCTTACCAGTTGCTTCCATAATTGGTTCAAGGACTTTCTTACGAAGGGCAAGCATTTCAGACATATCTACATCGTAGTTAAGCGTGAAGGTTGGTGCAGTCAAGTAAGACTCAACCATACGTTGAGCAATAACCTTACGCATAGGAGTCATCGGAATACGTTCGATTTCTCCATAAGGTGTTACATTATCTGGAACTTCTTCCACTTTCTCAATTTGAGCAGGTGATTTAATCGTATCGTTTTCAATATTTTCAGGAAGGAAAGCTAAAACGTCCTTCTTCATGATTTTACCACGATGACCAGTTCCTTGGATTTCTTGCCAAGCAATATTATGCTCTAGTGCAATTCGTTTTGCGAGTGGTGAAATGCGAACCACATTAGTGTCTTTAAATGTTTCCACGTCTTCTTTGTGGACACGACCGTTTGCGCCTGAGCCAGAAATGTCATAGAGATTAATTCCTAAATCATCCGCTAATTTTCTAGCTGCAGGAGTCGCTCTTAGCTTATCATCAGCCATGACCTCTCCTATTCTATTATAAGATACTAAGGGCGTCAAAAGTCACAGTGAAAATAGGAAACTTGACGAAGAAACTTTAGTTTCCAGGAAAGTTTATCTTTTTCACACAGACTTTAGCCCGAATTCAATTCTACAAGCAACTTGGATACACACGTATCTCAAGTTGCTACGGTTGCCGCTATCAGGCGGTCAACCTAGTAGATTTACTAATTCGTTCGTCAAATATCATCGATTCGACTCACTCATGTCGCATTTTATCTATTTCAAAATGAAAGATAAAACCACAAATATGTTACATAATTTACATTATGTATTATTGTTTATTATGAGTTTTACGGATTGCATCTTTGATGCTTTCAACTGTCGGAATCATTGCATTTTCAAGATTTTGTGCGTAAGGCATTGGTACATCTTCACCTGCACAACGGCGAATAGGTGCATCTAAATAATCGAATGCTTCTGATTCTGAAATAATAGCTGAGATTTCACCGATAAAACCACTTGTCTTGTGGGCATCGTTGACAAGAACTACTTTTCCAGTCTTCTTAACTGAATTAATAATGATGTCTTTATCAAGTGGGACCAAGGTACGTGGGTCTACTACTTCTACCGAGATGCCTTCTTCAGCCAATTCTTCAGCTGCTTGCATAACACGACGAAGCATTTTTCCGTAAGTTACTACAGTGACATCAGTTCCTTCACGTTTGATTTCTCCGACACCAAGTGGGATAGTATAGTCTGGATCAACAGGAACCTCACCTTTTTGGTTAAATTCGGATTTATATTCAAGAATGATAACAGGGTTGTTGTCACGGATAGAAGACTTAAGAAGTCCCTTCATATCAGCAGGTGTACCTGGAGCAACAACCTTCAATCCTGGGATATGAGTGAACCATGATTCCAATGATTGTGAGTGCTGAGCTGCAGAACCTACCCCGTTACCAGCGGCACAGCGGATTGTTATTGGCACTTGACCTTTACCACCAAACATGTAGCGAGTTTTAGCTGCTTGGTTGACGATATTATCCATGGCAATAACTGAAAAGTCCATAAAAGTCATATCAACGATTGGACGAAGTCCAGTCATAGCAGCACCAGCAGCAGCACCAGAAATAGCAGCTTCTGAAATTGGACAGTCACGTACACGTTCTGGTCCAAATTCTTCAAGCATACCTACAGATGTACCAAAGTCTCCACCAAAGACACCGACATCTTCACCCATCAAGAGTACATTTTCATCACGACGCATTTCCTCAGACATTGCAAGGATAATGGTATCGCGGAAAGACATTAATTTTGTTTCCATATTTCTCTACTTCTCCTTAGTCTGCGTAAATATCTTCAAAAGCTGATTCTAGTGGAGGGAATGGACTTTCTTCTGCAAACTTAACAGATGCTTCCACTGCTTCCTTGACTTGAGCCTGAATTCCTTCAAGTTCTTCTGCACTAGCAATCTTGTTTTCAACAAGGTACTTGCGGAGGTTTTCGATTGGATCTTTTTCCTTCCACTCATCGACTTCTTCACGTGTACGGTATTTACCAGGGTCTGATGATGAGTGACCAAGCCAACGGTAAGTTACGCTTTCGATTAAGACAGGGCCTTTACCAGAACGAACATGCTCAACTGCTTTCTTAAATCCTTCGTATACATCAATTACATTGTTTCCGTCAGGAATAAACATACCAGGAATACCGTAAGCGGCGCTACGCTCGTGAATATGCTGGACATTAGTCATTTTCTTGATGTCAGCAGAAATTCCATAACCGTTATTGATACAGTAGAAAATAACTGGAAGATTCCAAATTGAAGCCATATTTACAGCTTCGTGGAATACACCTTCGTTAGTCGCTCCATCACCGAAGAAGCAGACAACGATTTTACCAGTATTTTTCATTTGTTGAGTAAGGGCAGCACCTACTGCAATCCCCATACCACCACCAACAATACCGTTGGCACCAAGGTTACCTGCATCAAGGTCGGCGATGTGCATTGATCCACCTTTACCTTTACAAGTTCCAGTATACTTACCAAGGATTTCAGCCATCATACCATTAAGGTCGATTCCTTTAGCAATGGCTTGTCCGTGACCACGGTGGTTTGATGTTATGAGGTCGTCTTCGTTTAGAGCTAACATAGCCCCAACGTTTGCAGCTTCCTCACCAACAGAAAAGTGCGTCATACCTGGCACTTTTCCTTTTTTTACTAATTGAGCAATTTTTAAATCCATACGACGAATTTCTTCCATCTTACGGAACATCTCAAGCAAAAGATTTTTATCTAAAGTTGACATAATCTTGCCTTTCTAAGTTTAATTTCTTATAGTTCTATTCTAACTTATAGGTTAACTATAGTCAAAGATTATGCTTGATAATTTTTCACAATATAAAAAAAGAAAAGTCAATGAAATCAAGACTTTTCTTTACATAAAATGACTTTTTCACAAAGTGATTTTCAAGGATACTTTCAACAAATTATTTGAATCTTTTCATAATAACTTGTAAACGCCACTGATAGAGTAATCCACTGACAACTAAACTTACGATAAGACCTATCCAATATGAATAAGCATCGAGATTTGTTGAATAATCTAGAAACAAACCAAGAGGTATAGCAACTCCCCAGTATCCAAGGAGACCAAGGTAGAAAGGTATGACAGTATCTTTGTAGCCTCGTAAAATCCCTTGTAATGGTGCCGCAAATGTATCAGCTAACTGGAAAAACAAGCTATAGGTCATAAAACTTGCAGTTAATTGAATAAACTCTGGATCATGACCATATAGACTGGCAACATTTTCTCTAAAAACATACAGAAAGGAAAGCGTTAAAATTGCGAATGCCATAGCTGATAGACGCCCAATTTTGATGTATTTCTTAGCGTCCTCTAGACGTTTAGCACCAACTTCGTAAGAAACAACAATCGCCATTGCTGTTGAAATGCTCATAGGAAAGGCGTACATGAGAGATGAAAAGTTCATGGCAGACTGATGACTAGCTATTATTAATGATGAAAACTTCGCCATAATCAAGCCAACGGCTGAAAAAATAGCAACTTCTGCAAATACAGTTCCACCTATTGGTAATCCTAATTTGATTGCTTCTTTTATTTTATCGCCGTCTAAGGGTAATCGTTTCTCTAAATGCAGTTCTTTCAATTTTTCCTGTTTAAGAAGGACTATTATGGAAATCCCCAGCAAGGCCCAATAAGCTAAAGATGTACCAAGACCTGCTCCTGCACCTCCTAACTCAGGTAAACCAAAGGCTCCATAGATTAGTAAATAGTTAAAACCACTATTGAGAGGTAACAATAAAAGCATTAAATACATGGATAGTTTGGTCAGTCCCAGCGCATCCAACAGTGATCTAATTACACTAAAAAGTAAGAGTGGAATAACCCCTATTGCTAAAAACCATAGATAGCGTACTGCTATATCTGCTACTGCTGTTTCCAAACCCATATTGTTTAGAATTAGTGGCGCAGCAAGAAAAACTAAAGCAAATAGAAATGGATAAGCCAAGAGAAAGATAAAGAAACTGATAGAAATCAGAAGCCACTTCTTCTTTTTTACCGCGTCCTAAATGATGTCCAACTATTGGAACTAAAGCTGAAACAATCCCAGTTAAGAAGGTGAAAAAGGGATTCCATAGGCTTGTTGCCATTGATACTCCAGCTAAATCTATCGTATTATACTGGCCAGTCATGGTCGTATCGACAAAAGAAGCAGAATAATTGGCAAATTGATAGACTAGAATTGGAAAGAAAATCTTAAGAAATAAGATAAATTTGTCTTTAAAATGATGGGTTTGGTACATATCGTCTCTCTCTAATTAATGATTCGAAAGACCAGATTTCACCTAGTTCTTATAGACAATCTGTCCATTACAGATGGTGTATTTGACCTGCCCTTTCAAAGATTCACCGATAAATGGTGAATTCGTTGCTTTAGAAGCAAAATGACTATCCACGATTCGGTCCGCTTTATCATCAAAAATTGTAATATCAGCTGGACCGTTTTCTGATAGATAACCTGCTTCAAAGTTATAAAGTTTAGCTGGGTTGTAAGACATTTTTTCTAATAATTCCATCAAGCTCAGCTCACCAGCTTCGACTAAGTAAGTTAAACCTAGTGACAAAGAAGTTTCCAAACCTGTCATACCCGATGGCGCTTTGGTAATATCCTCAACATTTTTCTCATCAGCATGGTGAGGCGCGTGGTCTGTCGCAATTACTGAAATGACACCTGATTTCAAACCTTCGATAACTGCACGGCGGTCAGACTCCAAGCGAAGTGGTGGATTCATCTTAGCATTACTTCCCTTAGTCAAGAGAAGCGCTTCAGTCTTTGAGAAATGTTGCGGTGCTACTTCTGCAGTTACGTTTGCTCCCAAACCTTGAGCGAACTCCACAACCTTAACACTTTCTTCCTTGGATAAGTGCTGGATATGAACATGAGCCTTGGTTGCATAGGCGATCATGACATCACGTGCAATCATTGCATACTCTGCAACTCCTGTAGCGCCACAAATATGGAAGTGTTCTTTAGCAATATTTTCATTAAAACCTAGCGTACCATTCAGTCCAGGATCTTCTTCGTGCAAACTGATAAAGGTGTTTAACTTTTTAGCCTCTTCCATAGCTTCTTTAACTACTTTACTGCTTTCAAGCGGAATGCCGTCATCAGAAAAACCTACAGCTCCAGCTTCTAAAAGAGCTTTAAAATCAGTTAAGTTTGGCCATTAAAGTTCTTGGTGATAGTTGCTACAGTTTTGACATTGATTTTTTCCTTAGCTGCTGACTGTAGAACTTCTTGTAAGGTTTCTACGTCAGAGATGGTTGGATTAGTATTAGCCATCATGACAACTGTCGTAAAACCACCAGCTGCTGCTGCTAGTGCACCTGTATGAATGTCTTCTTTATGAGTTTGACCAGGTTCACGAAAATGAACATGGATATCCACCAAACCGGGTGCAACTACAAGACCAGTTGCATCAATGACATCTGCATCTTTTTCACTAATTTGTGGTGCAATTTTGACAATTTTACTGTCTTCAACCAAGATATCACACACTTGATCCAAACCAGACTTAGGATCCATTACTCGACCATTTTTAATTAGTAACATCTGCTTTCTCCTTTATTCGTAGAAATCCACTTGGGTATCCAATAACTTATCCCCATCATAAACAAACTTGGCTGAAAAGAAAGGCTTATCTTCTAGAAGCCACTCCACGAAGGTATGGTCTCCTTCCCAGGTTGGTTTGCTTAAAACCTCATCATAAGGAACCCATTCTAATGTTCCCTCATTACAATCAATCAATTCACCCTCAAACTCAGTCACCTTAAATACATACGTGTACCAGTCCAGTTCTGGTGTAAACTCAGGAAAGGTGATAACTCCCTTTAGTACTGGTTTAGCTTTCAGACCCGTTTCTTCTAAAATCTCACGTGCAGCACATTCTTGTGGAGTTTCCCCGCGCTCTAACTTTCCACCTACACCGATCCATTTTCCTTCATGGACATCATTAGGCTTTTTATTGCGATGGAGCATGAGTAATTCTTTTCCATTGTCAATGTAGCATATCGTCGCTAGCTGAGGCATATTCTCTCCTTATCTAAGCCAATCAATTGGCTCTTGTCCTGTTTCTTTTAAGAATGTATTGGCCTTAGAAAAAGGCTTGGAACCCCAAAATCCTCTGTAAACAGAAAGAGGACTTGGATGGGCTGATTCAATAATCAAATGTAGAGGATTGGTCACTAAAGCCTTCTTCTTACGTGCATAAGCACCCCAAAGTACAAAAACGACTGGTCTATCTAGGTTATTGACAACCTTAATCACAGCATCTGTAAAAGGTTCCCATATCTGACCAGCATGACCATTTGCTTGAGCAGCTGGAACTGTCAAACAAGCATTAAGAAGCAAGACTCCCTGCTCGGCCCAAGAGGTCAAATCATGTGAAGATTTAGATCCAACATCATCTGCAAGTTCTTTTAGAATATTTTGCAAGGAAGGAGGTGCTGGAATAGAATCTGGAACGGAGAAACTCAAACCTTGAGCTTGACCAGGCCCATGATAGGGATCTTGGCCTAGAATTACCACTTTAACCTCTTCAAGAGGGGTTGTCAAAAGAGCCTGAAAAATCTTTTCCTTTGGTGGGTATACAGTTCCATGAGCATAAGCCTGCTCCATAAAATGATTGATTTTCCCAAAATAACCCTCAGGTAATTGCTTCTTAATCAAAGCATGCCAAGACGAATGTTGCATCTTTCTCTCCTTTATCGTATCCATCTAAAAGCACGTCTTAATTCATCCGTACCATTTTTAAAAAAGCATAAACCATGTGCAAGAATGATCTTATCCGGTTTCCAATTTAACATACGGGAAAAGGAAACCTTTGCCCCTATTTGTCTTCTAAAAAAAGTCATCCTATAATCGATAGGAGTTTGCCCATCAGGGGCTGTTACACGGGCTAAACGATAAATTTTTCTTCGGATTGGACTAGCTATCTTTTCTGGTTCAAAATTCTCTATAAGGTCCGTTACAATGAGTGTTTTAGTCGATTTATGAAAAAACACGACCTCTTCGATGACAGAACTTCCCTTAAAAATAAGTTGATCAATCTCATCAGACCATAAGTCAGGTGCCTTATCAGTTAAAGGAGCATCAAATTCCACCATGACATTCTGACTTTTTGCTCTCTCTTCAACTCCTGGACTAGACCATGCTTGTGCATAAGGATATCTTTTTTTCCAATCTGCAATATAGGCGTAGTGAATCTTATTGGGTGAAATTAGGTAAGCGACTTTGCCCAAAGCGTCCAGTTCAGTAAAGAGCTCCTCATTTGGTGCAATAGGAGAATGAATCCAGAGTTTTCCATCGTTTAACTTTATCACTGTCATACGTGTCTGAAAAGGAAGTTTGAAGACCTTCAAGTCCATTTGTATCAAGTCACCATCTGCTATCCAGATATTTTGATCAACTTCCTTTAGTGTATACAATGGTTCATAAAGAGAAAGTTCTGGTCTTGACATCGTTTACCATTCCTTTATTTTTACTGCTTCTATTATAGCAAAAAGTGGCTATCTAAACCACTTTTTAAAGTTTCTATAAGATTTCTAGAAGAGTTTGGTAGGAATCAACTTCATAAGTCGGTAGCGCTAGCGTCTTATTTTCCAGATGATGAGGATTGTACCAGATGGTATCGATGTCAGCATTATTTCCACCCTGAATATCAGCTGTCAGTGAATCACCAATCATCAGAGTCTTTTCTTTGCTGTATCCATCAATCTGCTGACAAATTTTTTCATAAAACAGAGCATCAGGCTTTTGAGTTTTCAACTGCTCTGAAATAAAGATTTGGTTAAAATAAGGAGCTAGACCTGATTGAGCCAAACGTCCTGTTTGAATAGCAGTAATCCCATTTGTAGCAGCATAGAGTTCATAGCCGCGTTCAGTAAGAGTATCTAAAAGCTCAATAGCTCCTGAAAAAATTTGACCTTGTTGAGCTAGAAAAAATTGATATCGCTCCGCTAAATAGGAACCATCTTTGATTATTCCAAAATGAGCAAATAATTTTGCAAAACGTGTGTTAATTAACTCAGCCTTTGTAATTCTTTTTTGCTCCAAGTCCTTCCAGAGAGACTTGTTCATTGGAACGTAATAATCTTTATAGGCTTGAATATCCTCAATTCCTTCTTCTTTAAAAAGTTGCGTTAAAGCCACATCCTCAGCAGTATCAAAATCGAGCAAGGTATGGTCGAGGTCGAAGAGTAGAAATTTATAAGTCATAAGTATAGTATCCTAAAGTTTCTAAATAATGATTGTTAAAATATCTTCACAATCCTTAGCTCTAAGTATATCATATTGAACATCTTATTTCTGAAACTTAGTTCATATCCTAACTAAATTTTTTTACTCAGTGTAGGTTAAATTTTTAAAAAAAGTTTGTAAAAAAATGAACAATCTTTTTTTATTTTTTTTAGAAATTTGTCGGAAATATCTTACTATTTTATATTATTATTTGCCCTACAATCTTTATTGTGATATAATTCACGTATAGGATAGTTTTAGTAATAGACTAGGAGGAGGGCAACAATAAGGGTGTCTATAAAATCATCCTATATAAAAAAATTGATTCAGGGAGTATAACTTAAAGTACAATATTTTTTTTGTATCTTAAGAATACCAATCTAACAAAAGGAAGGAAAATAATGAAGAACAAAAAGAAATTGGGAATCTTTTCTTTTATTATTTGCTTATTGACAACTGTCTTTGTATTTAGTTTGAATAAGACATTTGCTGAAACTCCTGAGATTTCAGTAACTGGAAAATTTGTAGATGCAATTACAGATGTCAAAGTTGTAAATAATGAAGGTGGAGATCTAACTTGGGATTTAGCGCAATGGGCTACATTCCGTATCAATGCAAATTTTGATTTAACTGGAAAAAATGTCAAAGCAGGGGATACTACTGTTATGACTGTACCAGACGCTTTGGTGGTTACTTCACAATCATTCGAAATTAAAGATATCAATACAAATGAGATTATCGCTTACGCTAAAGTAAATGCGGATAACAAGTCCATTTCTTTAACTTATACGGATTATGTTGAAAAACATAACGATACAAAAGGTTCTTTCTTCTTCTATGCTCGTGTCGATTTCAAAAAACATCCTCAACAAGGAGAAATTCCAATTGAGATTACGATAAACAAAGAAACAAAACCTGCTGGGAAGATTACATTTAAAGGTATCGGAGATGGAGATCCAAAAGTTTTAACAAAGACTAGTTGGGTTAATGAAGGCGATAAAAGAGAGGTCCAATACACTATTTCAGTCAATCGTACAAAACAAAACATCAAAGGTGTAACGATTGAGGACCACTTGCAATTTACAAATGCTTCTTACGTAAAAGATAGCATTAAGGTTATCAAAGGTAAATTCTCTTTCGAAACTGGTGAATGGGTATTCTCAAACCGCGTTGATGTGACAGACCAACACAAGATTACAGTTAGTGAAGATGGACAATCTTTCGTAGTTGACTTAGGAGATATTACTGAAGCGGACCAATATCGTATTTCTTATAACGTTCGTCTAAATTATGACCCTGTTGATGGTGAGTTATTGAAAAATGAAGCAACTCTTAAAGGTGTTGGTATTGAAAGTAACAGCATAATTAATGGTGCTGCAGTTCAAATTGCTGGTGGTGCTGGTCTTGGTTATGTATACTCAATCAATATCCATAAAGTAGATGAGGCAAATCAACCACTTAAGGGTGCTAAATTTAAAGTAGTTCGTCAAGCTAATAATCAAGTTATTGGTGAGTTTGTATCAGATGATAATGGTAATATTGCTGTTAACAAACTGTTAAAAGACAAATATATTATCACTGAAGTTGAAGCACCATCAGGTTATGTCATCAAAGTTACAGATACAGAAGTTAACGTTGAAGATTTTGGAGCAGATCGTTCAGTAACAAAAACGATTGTGAATCCAAAAGAAGAAACTACAACTACAACAACTACAACAGAAGCGCCTACTACAACAGAAGCGCCTACTACGACAGAAGCGCCTACTACGACAGAAGCTCCTACAACGACAGAAGCTCCTACTACAACAGAAGCGCCTACTACAACAGAAGCTCCTACTACAACAGAAGCTCCTACTACAACAGAAACTCCTACTACAACAGAAGCTCCTACTACAACAGAAGCTCCTACTACAACAGAAGCTCCTACTACAACAGAAGCTCCTACTACAACAGAAGCTCCTACTACAACTGAGGCTCCTACAACTACTGAAGCTCCTACTACGACTCCTGTAACTACTACTGAAGCGCCTACTACGACTTCTGTAACTACTACTGAAGCGCCTACTACGACTTCTGTAACCACTACTGAGGCCCCTACAACTGTTACAACTACTACTGAGGCCCCTACAACTGTTACGACAACAACAGAAGCTCCTACAACAGTAACAACAACAACTGAAGGACCAAGCACAGTAGTGACAACAGAAAATACAACAACTACAGAAGAAAAACCTGGACTTCCTAAAACTGGAGAAGGTAAAGGAACATTAGTTACTATCATTGGTTTTGTAACTTTAATTTCATCCATTATTTTGGTAGCATTTCTACATAAATCAAAAAAAGACTAATTCTAAATTAGAGATTAGTTTTGATTAGATGTTCAAAAAGGATTTACTTTTAAAAAAAGTAAATCCTTTTTGTATGATTAAAAATAAAAATCGATAACCATTTTATAGTCATCGATTTTAAAATATTTTAGTCCTTTTCACCAAGTTTACTATTGATAGTCATCATGATACTTGCAATCTTTTCTCCCCAATATGGATCAGAAGCGTATAGAACGTTCATTCCAGATGATTTATTACCAAGATGGGTTCTACCTTCATCAATATAATTCTCTCTTATCCATTTAGCTGCCCCCAAAATTCCCTTATCGACATTATCAAAACTTTTAGCAGAATCATATGGGGTTGTATCATAGGCAGCAATACCAAAGAAGTTATTCTTATCTTTTGCAATCTGACTACGTCCCCATGCACTTTCTAGAGCACTGTGCGCCATGAGATAGAGTGCATTCACCTGATAACGTTTCTCCGCTTCTTTGAAGACCTCTCCTTTCCCTGAAAGGCGACTACCATGAATATTCATAAGAGAATAAACTTTATCTAGTTCAGCTGCTGTATAATTGGTTGGCTTTCTTAAGTCTCGATAGAGGAATGGATTTTCAACTTTAAAGGTATCAAAGTTAACACCATCCGCTGAATAGTATTTTTTACCAATTGCCATAGATGAACTATGAGGCGCTACACGAACGCTTGTATACGGTGATAACTCATGGTAAATATAACGACCGTCACTCGTATAATGAGGGATAAACTCCTCACTTGCATTCACAGCGACAAGATCATTCTTATCCATAAAGCCTGAAAGTCCAGAAATTTGGACTGGAATTCTGTCACCTTGAGATTCGGTGTCAGAAACAGCAACTATAGTACCTTGAGAAATATAGCTAAGTCTAGCTCCAGAAGCACTATAAACATAGGCTGTTATTGGTTTTACTTTATAATAACTAGATGGATTAGAGATCCACTTCCCGTTATTTTCAAAGCTATAATTTTTTCCATTGATTTTGAGTGTTCCAGTAGCATATAGTCCATCTTCTTTTAGATAATACCAGGCATTGTAACTCTTATCAAAGATCCACTCATTCTTGGCCATATAACCATATGATTTGAGATAGTAGGAGCCTTGCCATTGGTTTTCAGCATAAGAACCATCTGATTTTAAGTAGAACCAACTATTGTATTTTTTATCAAAGAACCATTCGTTTTGAGCCATGGCGCCACTATCTTTTAGGTAGTATTTATCTTTCCATTGACTACTCAACATGACCCCGTCTTTGTCAAATAAGTACCAAGAACTATTAATCTTATCCCATTTATTACGAACGACTTTTCCTGAATCAATAGCATAGTACCACTTTTCATCCATTTTTACCCAGTTCTTTTCAGCCATAGCACCGCTAGTCTGAAGAAGATAGTCATTATAAATGGTTTTACTTAACATGATACCAGTTTCATCAAAACGATACCATGAACCGTTAATTTTTCCCCATTTGTTGCGGATAATCTTTCCTGATTCTGTGGCATAATGCCACTTTTCATCCATTTTTACCCAACTTTTTTCAGCCATAGCACCGCTAGTCTGAAGAAGATAGTCATTATAAATGGTTTTGCTTAACATGATACCAGTTTCATCAAAACGATACCAATCTCCAGAAATACTAGCCCATTTATTTCGAGTTACTTTTCCTTCTTCAGTCGCATAATACCATTTATTGTCGAGTTTCACCCAAGAAGATTCTGCTAAGGCTCCACTCTTATTGAAAAGATAGTCGTTATAGATAGTATTGCTAAGCATGATACCGTCTTGGTTAAAATAATACCAGTGACCAGCTATTTTTTTCCAATTCGTAACAGCCTTTTTATTTTCATAATAACGCCATTGACCATTCTCTTTTTGCCAACCTTCTTTGTTGACCTCTTCAGTAATTTCTTCTGTTGAAGAGTTATCCTTGGTAAGGGCAGTTTCTTGTTTCTGTGTAGATTGAGGAGAATTCTTTTCTGCCTTATTTTGTGTTTCGTTCTGATTCTGTTTATCGCCCTGTTCTTGACCTTGAGCTTGCTTTTTCTCTTTAGCTTCCTTACTGGTTCCATTTGCTACAGTTTTTTCTGAACTTTGTACTTTGTTTGTAGCTTGGTTTTCCTCTGCTAATACAGTTGTTTTAGAAATCCCGGCTATGGAAAGAACAACAGTACTTGCTAGTAATATCTTTTTCATTTTTATCCTTTCAATTTTATATTCCCTATTTTTTTACTTCTTACTTATCGTTTTAAAGACGACATTTATCTAGTTTATTATACAATATAATTTTTAATTATAAAAGTAAGGTCTTTAAGAAGAAAGAAAGTTGTAATATTTTTTTAAAACAATTTAGAAATAAAAGTCAACAAAAAAAGTAGTCGAACAATATCTGAACGACTACTTTTTTTTCTGATAATTAACCTTCTATTACTTTGGTGCGCTTCTTAGTTAGAAACGGATGTATAAAGATGGATAGAAAAAGCTAGGACTGCAAAACTGATACCGATATACCAGTATGGTGCATCAAGTGTGGTATAACGACCAGATAGATTAACAATCCCACGGAATAGTGTACCGTTGTAAA
>BNJS01002051.1_pt1 | contig 97020 bp, 117 predicted proteins | sample 8540461 | NCBI WGS metagenome assembly BNJS01 (sample SAMD00202454, study PRJDB9452) | human saliva metagenome | isolation source: human saliva | place: Japan | reverse complement strand
TATTACAGGATTGGTGGTGGGTTGCTTGATCTTGCAGTGGATCTCAGGTTGACGGTCCCTGTTGTTAGAGGATGGAGGGGTGGACTCTCGGCTTTCTCTCCGGGTGCAGTCAAGGCGTCTAGTCAGGATTTTCCTTTATCGCCGGCATGCGTGCGACGTCCCGCCTGGAAACTCGTGATGGGGATGTCAGACAGGCTGGAGCAGCACAGGGCCTCAGTGCGTCCTGCACCCGTCCGTCCTGGGGGCCGAAATGTGCGTGTGTCAAGCGGCCTGCCGCGGTAGCGCGCGCGATGGTTGTGGATCGTGAGGGAACCGGTGCGCCGTCATGGCGTGACAGGGGTCAGGATGTGGCGGTAGGTAGGGCGAGGGCGGCCTAGTTGTGGCGTTTTCCTGCTGGTGTTTGCACTGGTAGTAGGCGGGCGGCGCAGGGTGAGGCGCAGCAAGGCTGAAGGCGGACAGAGACATGGCGCGCTTGAGCCTCTTGCTGCCGCCGACAAGCACCTCGCCACGGATCGATGAGTTCGATCTTACAGCTCACTGGAGCCAGTTCATGGCGTAGGAGGCCAGACAGTGCACCGATGACTGGAGGTCGGCCCACAGTCTTGGTCAGCAGGACGGCGACGACCGGGGCCCGATCCCGCACGCGTCGTCGGGTCCTGCACCAGCACGCTGGGGCGCCACCCGCAGACTCGATCTGCGCGGCGGCACCGGTCCGCGCGGGCGTGCAGGTCGATGAGCCGGGCTGGGCCAGGTCGGGCTCGCCGTAGCGGCGGTGTCGGTTCTGGCGACGGTGATGGTACCGACATTCCAGGGTCAAGATGATCGCACGGCCCAGGTGGTGCGCCGCCCGCACCCGCCGCCTTCTTGAAACTTGGTGTCGATTTGTGTCCGGCCGTCCTTCCATAGCATGGTGCGGGTGGGGCAGGTGCGGCGGGCCTCTCAGTGGTGGTGACGCGGAGTCGAGGTTGGGTCTTATGTTTCTTTCTCAGCTGCGGCGTTGATGGCTATCTGAAAGCTCTTCGTACGCAAACTGAGGACCGGGCAAGTTTCTCCAGGGTTGCCAGACCGATGGAGTCCTGACCAAGGTCCTCTACTGTTTGCTTGGGAAGGACGTGGAAGCGCCATTGCGAGGCCAGGAGCGGGTTGTACTCCTCGTGGGTGCGCGCTGTCTGAATCGCGAAGACGTACACGTCAGCGTTGTAGGTGGGAGTCGGCGTCAACCCACCCTCTGTAGACCAGATACGACTGCAGAAGCCCCGTGGACTGCTGGGTGTTTTTCGGACAGTGCTTGTTTTCTTGCTTCAGGCTGCCTTCTTCAGGTCCAGGAAATCGCGTTCGACCTCGTTAGGGGCGCGGTATCCCAGGGCTGAGTGAAGGCGGACATGATTGTATGTCAGCTCGATCCACGAGGCAATATCCTTGACCGCCTTGTCCTTCGTGGGATACACCATTCGGTGGACTCTCTCATTCTTGAGCGTGGCATTGAATGACTCCGCCCACGCATTGTCCCAGCACACCCCCGTACGCCCCACCGAGGGACGAATACCATAGGAGTTGAGGCGGTCCAGGAATCTTGAGACGTGTACTGACTACCTCGGTCCGAATGAAAGACCGTCACACCCCTGTCAATCGGGCATCTCCTGACCGCCATATCAATGGCCTGGCACACCAGGGACGTGCGCATGTGGTCGGCCATCGCATAACCCACCACCTTTTTCGTGCAGCAGTCCAGAACGGTCGCCAGGTAGACGAATCCGGTCCACGTCCTGACGTAGGTGATGTCCCCGCACAGCTTCTTGCCGGGCTCATCTGCGGTGAAGTCCCGCCTGAGCAGGTCCGGCCGCTCATCCAGGTCCTGGGCCGGCACCGTGGTTCGGACCTTTGCCCGCGGCTGTGCGGCCTGTAGCCCCAGATCACGCATGATGGTGCGGATCGTGGACCCGTCGGCCCGCACACCGCGCCGCTCCAGGACCACCTGGATGCGCCGGTACCCGTAGGTGCCATCAGAGTCCTCAAAAACGTCCTTAATAATAATGGCCAGCTCCTCCCTCCGAATTGCCGTCTGCGACTGGGGCCGGTCGCGCCAAGAGTAGTACCCTGATTTTGATACCCTGGACCATCGACACATTGAGGAGATGGGATAATGGCCTTCTTCGCGGTTAATGAGCTCGTAGCGATCAGTCACGGTCGTTCCTTGGCGAAGAAGGCAGCTGCTTTTTTCAGGAACTCGTTCTCCCCACGCAGCTCACGAACCTCTGCCTTTAACTTTGCGATCTCGGCTGACTCGGAAGCTTTCTTACGATCCTGGTCTGTGGCGTGTTCCTTCTTGTATCTTGCGACCCAGTTACCTACTGTTTGAGCAACAAGGTCATATGAGTCGGCCACTGACGCTATCGTGCGTTCCTTCTCGATGACTTCACGCACAACCTGCGCCTTGAACTCTTCTGAGTATTTCGCTGCTGGCATGGTCTCCATCCTATCGACTCAAGGGAAGAAAAACTCCCCCAGTCCGAGAAAACACCACGCACCACGTGAACTGAATCGTTGAGAGATCGTACCGGTCCCACGCCTGGAGGTAAGCGGAGGTCTCGACCTCGATCGTGGTCTCATCCGGTGCCAGGACATCATAAGGAAGACCTGTCCAGTTTTCTGTGTAAGCGTTTTACGGTGAGCTGATTCAGTCAGTCGGGCGGTGGCGGGAGCTGGAGCCAAGGCCTCGCTCCAGTCGGCGTGATCTGTCCTTCGCCGAGCTTGCCCTTGGCCCTGCGCTTGGATGCTGTGCAGTCCTTTGTCCTTGTCGCGTTCTCAGGCCTCGTTTGTCCACAGGTGTCGCAGATCGCCAGCTTTCGGGCAGCTAGATCACCGCCTCATCGGAGGAAGTGGCCACAGTCCATCGGCGATCCTTGCGCAGCTGGTGCTCGCAAGTCCTCGATGCTGTTGGTGGAGGTGCCTCCACGAAGTGGGGGAGAGATGACACGCCTGAGCATCGGCCGAGTGAGTCCAGGAGTGACGCTCCCAGGCCCGCTCCCAGGTCCGCCACCCGTCTGCACTTGACCCCTCATGTCGGACCTCGGAGAAGTCGGTCCAGAGCCTGCCAGCGGCCTCCCTAGTTCGGGAGCGGTGCAGATCGGCCTCTGAGAGCGGCCGCGACCTTCCGCCAGTTCTCCCCTGTAGGAGACGAACCGCGGCCCGCGCGGAACCGTGGACCACACAGGTGACCGTGGCCTGGGGCCGGGACTGCCTGCGTTCGTCTCGGAGGGCCGGTAAGTCGTCACATTCCAGCGCGCTTCTGCCTCCGGGAGGTGCTACGATCAGCATGTCCCTGACGTCCCTGTGGCCAGTGCGGCACCGGGCGCACACGTGCCGCCCTTCAAGGAGGCTCCTCCCGGCGCCCAGATGGCTAAGCCACGTGCTTTGACGGCAGTCCATGCCCCGCGACCGCTGATGATGAGCCGAGCGGGAGGCGACCCGGTCAACAGGCGCGGACATCGGCGTCGCGCCCGTGGTAGACCACCAGCAGAGAGGACTGCCGACTCGGGTGTGGAGGCTGGTTTATCTGGTTCCGGTGGTTGCCGGTTGCTTGATTGATCCGGCGGTGGTGAGGGTCGTGGTGGTGTCGTGCGGGTGGCTTCTGCGCTCGGCGTCTGCATGACGCGGATGGTGTGGCCGGGTGGTGTTGGAAACCAGTGGGACCCACTCGGCGGTGGCGACCTCGACGGCGTCGATGTCCCTCTCAAAGGGGCCCTGGTCGCAGGATCCAGCCTCGGCCTTGGCACAGCGAGTTGAGCGCCCTCGGCCAGAGCAAAAGCCGAAAGGAATCCTTAGAGCCTCAAGCAGAGGCGACTGCCTCGCGAGTCGGTCAGAGCTCCTGCCAGCAGCGAGATGGACCGGTACTGCACCCACGGTCGGAGTGGTGCACCAGGCCCGTCGGTCCAGCGCGGCTCGTTTCCGCCGCCAGACGGCCATCTGAAGGGGCGTCCAGGGCCGTGGTCGGTGTGCCAGGCTGGTGGAGGTCTGCTAGCTGGTACCGATCGGGTGGGTATGAGGGGTGTGATCTGAGTCTTTGAGGTGAGGAGAGCGCCTTGGGCTGGTTGAGTGGAGGTGTTGCAGTTCCCCATCAGCCAGACACGAAAGGTGCTCTCCTGCATGTCCCACGCTAACGCAGCTCTGACCCCGCGTGCTCGTGTGAGGGTCGCCCGCCTGGTGGTTGAGGAGGGCTGGCCCGTCAGCGAGGTTGCCGCCCGGTTCCAGTGCTCATGGCCCACCGTCAAGCGCTGGGCCGACAGGCACAGGGCCGGCCAGCCCATGACCGACCGCTCCAGCCGCCCACGCTCGTGCCCTCACCGCACACCCAAGGCAGTGGTCAAACGGATCGTCCGCTGCGCATGCGCCTGCGTGAGGGCCCCGTCCAGCTTGCTGCCCGCACCGTCGCGGCCTCGACCGTCCACCGCATCCTGCGGGCCGCCCACCTCAACCGCCTGTCGGACACCGACCGGGCCACCGGTCAGGTCGTGCGCCGCTACGAGCACCCCCTACCCCGGATCTCTTGTCCAGCCGACGTCAAGAAGATCGGCAACATCCCTCGACGGTGGTGGATGGCGCTACGTCGGTGCGCGCCAGGCGCGCGCAACCGCGTCTCCACCCCGGCAAGGCCCGTAGCCCGGCCAGCCGCAGACCGGTGATGGCTACGCCTGCGTGCACTCGGGTGATTGATGATCATCCCGCGTGGTCTCACAGCGAGATCCACGACGATGAGAAGGCCGATACCGCCGTCGGAGTGCTCCAGCGCGCGGTGTCGCGGTTCAGCGCCCGAGGAGTCAAGGTGGAGCGAGTCCCTGTCCGACAACGGTTCCTGCCTACCGCTCCCAGGCCTGGCAAGCCGCCCTGTCAGCAGCTGGGCATCAAGGCGACACCCGCCCCTACCGCCCCCAGACCAACGGCAGAGATCGAGCGCTTCCACCGCACTCCTGGCCGGACGGCTGGGCCCTACGCCCGCCACTACACCTCCGAGACCCAACGCCGCCAGGCCCTACCCACATGGCTGCACCTCTACAATCACCACCGACCCCACACCGCTACCCAAGCGCCACCCACCCATCACCCGCCTAACTAACCTCCGATCGGTCACAGCTAGCCCACGATTCGCCGCGAGAAGACATCGGTGACGAAGGCTGACGTAGACCCACCCGGAGAAGGTGCGTACGTAGGGGGTACCTCCCGCTTGCGGGGGAATGTCGGCGACCCACAGCTCGTTCGGCCTGAGCGCTGAAATGCTCTTGACGAGGTCGGCCGGGCACCGCTCTCGCGGTGCGCTGCGCGTGGTGCGGGGACCTGGCGCGGCGGATGCCGTGCGGGCCCAAGACACCCATGAGCCGTTCGATGGTACAGCGGGCCACGTACCGGCACCGTGACGCTCGGCGGCCTCGGGCCGGTTGAGCATACATGCATCTTGCGGGTCCCCAGCACCGAGTAGCTGGTTCTTGTGGACCTTGGATATCTCCGCCTGAGGATCTCATCGCGCGGGCTCGGCGCTAGGGAGGCCGGCACACGGCGGGCGCTGGTCAGCTGCTCGGCGATCTGACTCCGGCGCCAGGGTGAGCACTTGCAGATCGGCCAGGCCCCGAAACCTCCTTGCGGGAGTCGATGCACTGGCAGATCAACGGGACGGGCGCTCACACCCGCCGCGATAGACAAGCCGACGCGCTCTTTGGGGGATCGCGTTGGCTCTTCGCAGCTCGGACCTCTTTTCTCCAGCTCCTTGATCCGCTGCGCCTGGTCAGCGGTGCCCGGCCTCAGACCACCATCGACCTGGGCCTTCTTGACCCAGGTGCGCAGAGCCTCGGGGTGGACACCCAGCTCCTCGCCGATCCTGTCAATCGCGCCCTGGCCCGCGCTGGTCAGCCAACGCGTCCAACGTCATCCTCGTGGCTCGCTCTGCGCAGTTCATCGGGTATCTCCGTCCCGCTGACAGTGATCCTTCCGTGTCATCACCGCCTCCATCAAACCCGGGGCGATTCAGAGGCTCTTTCAGTCAGGGTTCTGGCCAGTGTTTGGATCTCCTCCAGCGGACGTGTGCTGCCACACGCGCGACAGCCTCCGCAGGCCTCGTCGGCCGATCCTCGAAATGGTCCCCGCGCTGAGCGCCCGTGCTGAGTGTGAGGCCAGGTGGTGCTGGATATCCCTGACGTCTCAATTCCACCGGCGCATCGGGCATGGTGATTCACGCATCGAGGCCGTCCAGGCGGCGCTGGCCCTTGGCGCTACCCGGGCGCGGGGTGAAGGTCCCGGCCCGGTCACGGGGCGCCACAGGTCTCAAAGGGACCCACCTGGGAGTCCACCGTCTTGGACGTGGCTCGTTCTGGCATTGCCGTGCGCCTGGGTGGTCGGCTCGCCCTTGCAAACTCAGGTGCTCGATCATAGCCGAGGCCAGGCCCCTCTCCAGGGCCTCCTTGGTGCAGTGCCGGCAGCAGACCATCAGCCCCGGTCATGCTCACCTGCCCGGCACCAGGTCTGCTCAAACAAGCCGTCCAGAGCCCCAGCCGAGCGCAGCTGGTCGACCACATCCCGACCACCAGCAGGAGCCCTGTTGTCATCATCAGTAGCAGTCATCAGTGTCAGTCCTTCCACAAGGGGCTTACACAAACCATTGAACAGGCTCATAAGGATCCCACTCGATCCAGCAGCCCAGTCGAGCCGACCGCCTTCGCCACCAGGAATTCAGCTCAGGTATCCGCGGGCGTTGTTCATTCCGGAGGTTGGACAGGGGCGAAGCGCCAGAAATCCACGACCGTCGCATCCGTACCCGTCACCTCCTCACCTGACAGAGGCATGGGCTTGGGAGCACGGATCGGCGGGGGAGTAGTCACAGAGCCATTGTCTCAACAAAAACGGGGGTAGCTACTCAGCCCTCAGATATGGACAGGAGAGAAGCCATGACCGCCTCCCGCGAACGCTTCTTCGCGGTTGTTGGTCGCTCGCACAGATCCAGACTGTCGAGCGCTCCGCCGTCGTCGCCTGGCTTAGGACGACGCCACTACTCGGCTGTCTCTCGCTGGGCTGGACCACGACGAAGCCCGGGCCGTGGAAGGCCAGCTGGAAGGACTCGCCCGAGCCGCGCCCAATAAGGGACACCATCTTGAAACTGCTCTTGATCTGCGGTTGCAGGTCCGACGACCGGCAGATCGCGGCCTGCGGGTCAACGAAGGTCGGCTGCTGCGAGCAGTCCAGAAGCATCGGTGGACCCTCGGAGGACACGGCCACCACGCCCTGCCCCTGAGCCACGAGGTTGAACAGCCCGCCGGCAAGCAGCCCAGGCGTCCGGGGAGCGATCTTCAGTTGCCGGAACCGTTGTCCTCTCCAAGCTCGCTGAACCATACGACGAGCAACATCGCCACAACTCTCAGTTCAGGCTACGATAATCGTCATAGCGAACGGAGGGACATGTCGGGCTACAGGATCGACCGTCAGGTGACGGAGTTCGGAGAGCACGTGCGCGGGTGGCGCATGGTGCTCGGCCTGACCGCGCAGCAGGTCTCCGAGCGAGCGGGCATCACCCGCGACACCCTGCGCAAGATCGAGTCGGGCAACCCCAACGTCAGCTTCAACAGCGTCACCCAGGTGCTGCGCGCCCTGGGCATCCTCGACCAGCTTGTCGACGCGGCCGATCCCCTGGCCAGCGACATCGGCCGCCTCCGCGCCGGCCGCCTCACCAGAAAGCGCGCCCGATGACCACTATCGAGATCGTCTCCGATGCCCATGGTTCCCACCGCCTGGTCGGCCAAGCGCACGTCACCCGATCGCGCGGCCAGGTCTCCACCACCTTTCTCTACGACCCCACCTACCTCGCCGACGGTGGGATGAACATCGATCCGGGCCTGAGCCTGGTTCCCGGTGCTCAGTACCATCCTGGGCTCGTTGGAGCCTTTGCTGACAGCGCGCCTGACCGCTGGGGCCGCAACCTCATCCGCAAGGCCGAACGATCGCGAGCCCGCGATCAGGGGCGCGTTCCCCGTCAGCTGGACGACCTCGACTTCCTCCTGGGTGTCAGCGACGACACCCGCCAGGGCGCCTTGCGCTTTCGGGCCCCCGGGAGCGACGAGTTCCTGGGAGAACCCTCGCGCGTTCCGCGGCTCGTCGCTCTCCCTGAGCTTCTGCACGCCAGCGACGAGCTGGCCTCCGACGATGACCCCTCCGACGCCGTCAAACGACTTCTCGACACAGGGACGACGGGCCTCGGCGGTGCGCGACCCAAGGCCTCGGTCCGACTCGATGATGGCGGCCTCGCCATTGCGAAGTTTCCTCACTCCAGCGACTCCTGGGACGTCATGGCCTGGGAGGCCACTGCTCTCGACCTGCTTGAGACGGCGGGCGTTCGCACACCCCAGCACCAGCTCACCCAGGTGGGCAATCGAAGCGTCCTTATCCTGCGGCGATTCGACAGAACCCGTGATGGCGGGCGTATCGGCTATATCAGTGCCATGACAGCCACTGGATCGTCCGACGGAGACCAGAAGGACTACGCCGACCTCGCCGAGGCGATTCGCGATCTCTCACGCTCGCCCGTCCAAGACCTCCATGAGTTCTACGACCGAATCATCGCGAGCATCGCCCTCGGCAACACGGACGACCACCTGCGCAACCACGGGTTCCTCGCCGACCGTGGGCTCTGGAGACTCAGTCCCGTCTTCGACGTGAACCCGAACCCCGACCCCAGTCGGCCCCGTGCGACGTCGATCATGGGAGCAGACGCGATGCCCGACGAGATCGACGGGCTCCTGGCTATCGCAAACGACTACCGGCTCACTCAATCGGAGGCGCGGGAGCGAATCAGACGCATCACTGTGTCCCTGTCAGGCTGGCGGGGCCAGGCGCGGGCGAACCGAGTCCCCGAGCGGGAGATCACCATGATGTCCGAGTCCATCGAGCCTCGCCTGGAAGCCCTCACCCGAGCCGCGCACTCCGAGGATTGAAACGGCGTCTCGTGAAGCGAATCGAGTATCTCCAGGGGCGGTGAAGGAAGCTTCTGTAGGCTGCGCCCGGCCTGACCTGGGTTCATCCTGGTCGCGGCCCGGAGCTACTACGTCCCTCGCTCGGGCCGGCTGCAGTCGGCCCACCACGTTCAGTCCAGGAAGGGAGCCCGGCAGCCTCATGACCATCGACATGATCGTCGCACTCATCGGCGCCTCGGTTGTCGCCTACACGATCGCCAACAGGTTCCGGCTCATCGCCCCGGTGCTTCTCATTGCCGCGGGTGTGGGAGTCGCCCTGCTCCCGGTAGGGGAGGAGATGTACCTGCCCAGCACGGTGGTTCTCACGATCTTCCTGCCGATCCTCCTGTACTGGGAGTCGCTGTCAGTCTCCCTCAACCGCATGCGGCGAAGCCTGCGCGGCATCATCCTCAGCGCCACGGTCCTTGTCGCCATCACGGCGGCCCTCATCGCGCTCATCGGTGTCCTCACAGGGTTGAGCGTGGGAGCCGCTCTCCTCATCGGGGCCTGCCTCGGCCCCACCGATGCCACCGCCGTCTCCAGCCTGGGGCGCGGCATCAACCCCAACGGTCGTACCGTTCTTCAGGCCGAGTCGCTTCTCAACGACGGTACCGCCCTAGTCATCTTCGCCATCGCCCTCCAAGCCGCGCAGGACTCCTCCGGCGTCACAGCCGGCCTCGTCACACGAGAGCTCCTCCTGTCCTTCGGGGGAGGGATCGGTGCAGGAGTCCTCGTCGGTGCGGCAGTCACCAAGATCGGCATCCGGGTCCGCACCATTACCGACGACCCCATGCTGGCGACGATCACCGCCCTGGCCACCCCGTTCGTCACCTTCTTCCTCGCTGAAGAGGTCGGAGGCTCGGGCGTGCTCGCCGTCGTCACCTGCGGCATCGTCATCTCCCGCTTCGCCACCCCGCACATGTCCCTGGGCTCGCGAGTCCTGGGCGTCCCCTTCTGGACGATCCTCACCCACATCCTCAACACCATCCTCTTCGTCATGGTGGGTGTCGCGCTCCCCGGCATCGTCGCCGAGCTCCCTCACGCCGACCTGGTACGCGGCCTCATCCTCATCCCCATCATCTACATCGCCATGGTGGCGGGAAGATTCGCAGGCCAGCACCTCATCATCTACTCCATCCGCGCCCTGGACCGCCGCCCCGAGCAGCGCCTGCGCCGTACCAATATCCGTGGCCGCATCGTCTCCACGGTTGCCGGCTTCCGCGGCGCGATCTCACTGGCAATGGCGCTGTCCATCCCAGTCTCCTTCGACGGCGCCGCCTACGCCGAGCGCAACCTCATCATCCTCGTCGTCGCCGGCGCGACCCTCCTGTCCCTCCTCATCCAGGGGATCGCCCTGCCCTACGTGGTCCGCTGGGCCAACGCCAGGCCCTCGGCCGGTGTGCAGACCGCCCAGTCCGTCGAGTCGCAGGAGACCGAGGCCCTCGCCAGCATCCTTGACGACACCATCAGCCAGCTCGATGCCATCGCTGAACGTGCGGGCGTCGACGACGACGCCGCCATCGCGGCGGTGCGCGCCGACTACATGCGTCGTCACAGCTCCGTGAGCAACGTCGGCGCAGAGGAGGAGGCGCGCGTCTACGGTGACCAGGAGAGCGCCCTGCGGCTCGCCGTCATCGAGCACCTGCGCGAGCGTGTGCACGACCTGCGCTTCGTCCGGCCGCATTGACGACTCCACCGCCTCGCGAGTCAACCGGCGCTTCGACGTCGAGACCCTCCACATCAACGGCCCCATCGACGTTGAGTGAGTGGGCGAATGAGGACGAAGGGCGGCAGTGAGGGGGTGGAGTGCCAGCGCACCCCACCCCCTCCTGTGCCTGGCGGTCAGTCCATGGAGCGGACCTGCAGGTAGTCGATGTCGAACTGCGCTTCCTTGAAGTTCTTGGCGTCCAGCTGCCCCCAGTAGTGGCTCCCCGTCTGTGTGATGAGAAGGAGGTGGTAGGGGGTTTTGGCGCCGAAGCACCGATCGAAGGCCTGCTGGTTGCTGGAGCGCAGTACCTCATGGAATCGCTGGTTGTCGAAGAAGAACGTGATGCGTTCGGGAGTCTTCTCCATCCGGTAGGTGTGCCACGCACTCAGGTCCGGCCTGTTGCTGACGCCCTTGCCGCTCTTGCTCTTACCGGACTGGTTGAAGTGGACCGTCGACTCGGCGATTCCTTTGGCACGGCCGCCCCCGTAGGTCTCGACGATGTCGATCTCTCCGCCATTCGCGGCCCCGTCCGGCCTCAGCCAGATTCCAGCCCACAGGCCGAGGTTCTGCTGCGGGAAGCGTGCTCGTACCTCGACGGCGCCATACACGAAGGAGAAGAGTCCCTCGGTGGTCAGCGATGCCTCGTTGACGTGGCGAACGGTTTTGCCCGAGTCGTACCTGTTCTGCCAGCCGGTCTTGGGGGTCGAGCGCTTGCGCCAGAACAGGTGGCCCGCTCCACCACTCACGCTGTGGGTGTCATGCGTGACGACGCCCCAGTCGTAGTCCAGATACGTGTCGCCCTTGGGCTCCTTCTCCCGCCACCGTGCGGTCGTTGAAGTCTGAGCCGTCCGTGAACTGCTCATCGAAGACAAGGGTGCTGAAGGATCGTGATGGAGTGCTTGCGAATGCTGCGGTGGGTGCGAGTACGCCTGCGGCTGTGGCTCCGGCGCCCAGTCCGAGGGTGGCGATCAGCGAACGTCGTGTCAAAGGGCTCATTGTTCTCCTTTTACAAGATGCATGAGGGAGTATTTCCTGTCGAAATCTGATTTATTTGGCCTCACCTCCTTGTGCTGCCAACGAGTACGTGCCGTAGGAGTACTCGGCTGGCATCGTCGTGTTGTCACGCGGAAATTGATCCACGATTGTAGTTATCCTACAAGTTGTTTAGTGGTTCGTCTCGTGAACGGATTCCTTGCCGTGGGGAGTCTGAGGGCGGTCTATTGGGCTGGAAACACGCAGTGAGGGGTGGGACGTGCAGGCGTCCCACCCCTCAGTCAGTGCTCGGAGCCGGATCGAGCCGGCTCATCGCGTGTTCAGTTCTTCGTGCGGCGAGCCCGCAGAAGCAGGTACCCGCCGACAACCGCGACACCCGCAAGGCCCAGGACCAGCAGCGCGTTGGTCCCCGTCCGAGACAGGCTGCTCCCGGCCTTCGCCGCCTGCGTCGGTGAGGCGCTCGGCGCGCTGGCACCACCGGGCGACTGCGCCATGGTGCCGTCAGCCGGCCGATCAATCTCATCGGGCTCCATAGCCCGGCTTCGACGTCGCCGCCGAGGTCCGGCTCGGCGCCGGGCTTGCGCTCGGTGACGGCTCACCTGACTGCGTCGGCACCGCGGTCGCCTTTGGGGCTGCCACCGACGGCGCCCGACCCGTCGCGCCCGGCGCGGAAGCCGAGCTCGGCTGCGGAGCCGGCTTCTCCGACGGCGCAGCACTCGGCTGCGTGCTCGGTGCCTGCGTGGGCTCAGCAGACGGTTCTGCCGTCGGGTCCTGTGTCGGCTCGGCGGCCGGAGTAGATGACGTCTCCGATGCCGGAGCGCTGCTCGGCTCGGGTGCAGAACTTGGCTCGGGCGCTGGCGCGGCCTCGGCGCTCGGGGCGGTCGTGGGCTCCGGCGCCGGGGCGCTGCTCGGTTCCGGCGCAGCGCTCGGCTCGGGCGCGGAGGACGGTGCAGGGGCAGGTGTGGGCTCAGTGCTCGACTCGGCCGTCGGGGCCTGCGTCGGTGACGGTGCCGGGCTCGGCTCCGGCTGCGCCTGGTTGCACTGCTCGCCGAGCCAGCTCATCGTGAAGCTGCGGTACCAGATGCCTCCGTAGTTGGCGCCGTCGCTGGCGTCCTCACTGAGCAGGCCGATGCTGCCGTCGGACTGCACCGCGATCGTCGTGTAGCCGACGAAGGGCTCATGGAAGACCTTGCTGGCCACCCAGGAGGCGCCGTCGTCGCAGGACATCGAGATGGTGCCGCGGTCACGCGACCACGGCCGCGGGTTCGGCGAGTGGCTCAGCAGCAGCACCTTGGCGCGCGGGTCGTCGGGGGCGGCGTTCGGGAAGGCCCGGATGATCTGGGCGTTGTCCACCGAGTCGGGCAGGTTCTGGTCGGGCACCGGCTCGCTCCAGGTCTGCCCGCCGTCGGTGGAGTGGGCCACCTTGCGGAAGCCGGAGCCGTCCGAGGCGCGCGAGTTGAGCATGAGGGAGCCGTCGGAGAGCTCAACGACCTTGTTCTCATCCATGCCGGTCCCGGTCGGCATGACCGGCCTGCCAGGTCTTCCCGTGGTCGTCGGAGTAGACCGAGACCGCCTGCACCGCGCCGTCGGCGGTCCTGATCGTGTACTGCTGCACCAGGCGCCCGGCGTGAGGGCCGTGCTGGATCTGGATGCCCTGGCCCGAGGCCGCGAAGCGCGCGGTCCAGGGGTTGTCCTTCGTGATGTCCGCGGTGATGGTGCGGTGCGTCCAGGTCCAGCCGTTGTCCGTGGAGGTCGACACCTCGGCCTGGATGATGCCCCGGTTCTCGGGGTCGGTGCCGGCGCGCGAGCCGCCCCAGCCCTGGTCGTAGGACTTGACGTGGAAGTTGAAGATCGTGCCCGTCTGGTGGTCGACGACATAGCTCGGGTCGGAGTAGCCGACCTTCTTGCCGGTCTCCGTGCCCTGGTGGATGTAGGTGGGCGCCGACCAGGTCTTGCCGCCGTCGGTGGAGCGGCGCTGGACGATGTGGTTCGGGTTGGGGGCGTCGCTGCCGCCGTTGCCGTTGTCCTTCGGTCGCTCGTCGTAGGAGACGAGCAGGTCCCCGTTGGGGGCGGTGGTGATCGCCGGGATGCGGTAGTTGTCGGTGGCCGTGTTGGCGGCCAGGTGCTGGGCCTGGCTCATCGAGGCCGGCAGGTCCGTGCTCGCGTCGGGCGCCGGGGCGGGCTCGGCCTGCGGGTGCTGGCCGACGACGCTGATCGGGCTGCCGGTGGCGGTGAGCGTCTGGAGGGCGGTGCCGTCGGTGCCGGTGGCCGTCAGGGTGATCGACGGCGTCCACCGGCCGGTGTCGACGTCGGCCTGCGTGATCGTGTGGGTGAGCGGCTTGCAGTTGTAGACCGCACCGTTGCCCGGCTTGAGGTTGCCCCAGTGGCACTGGCGGGCCAGGTCGTCGAAGGAGGAGCCGGTGGCGGCGACGTTGATCGTCTTGTCCGACACCGAGCGGATGCGCACCGTGTAACTGACGGTGTCGCCCAGCTTGTAGGGTCTCCTGGTTCGACGACGGCGTGAAGGAATCGACCCGCAGCGAGGTGGCCTTAACCGGGCTCGTCGCACCGCTGATCGTCTCCGGGGTGCTGAGGGCTGGGCCGGCGTACTCCACGGCCTTGACCTCGTAGGCGATCTGCGGGGTGAAGCCGCCGGCCTTGAGGTCCTCGGCGGTCACCGTGTGCGTGGCCAGGCCGGTGCAGTCGGTCTTGGTCGTCCCGGCGGGACGTTGCGCCACCGGCACTTGGAGACGTTCCCGGACAGGTTCGTCGATGCCGGGGCGTAGGAGTGGGCCTCGCCGCTGGTGTTGGTGAGGGTGATGTTGAAAGGTCATGACGTCGCCGACGGAGTAGAGGCCGTCCGTGGGCGCGTTCACCTGAGTGATGGTGACGTCGGCCAGGCCGTCAGCCGTGGGGGTGGCGTGCGCCGGCGGTGCCGCGGCGATCAGACCGGTGGCGGCCAGTGGCAGGGAGCCCAGGAGGGCGGGCAGGCGCCTCCGGGAGAAGGGACTGTGGGATGTCATAGGTATTCCGTTCTAAAAGGCGAGGCGACCTTGCCTGCGTCAGGAAAAATGTTGACGACAGATGTCAGACGTCTTGCGATAAGGTAACGGAAGATCTCGATTCTGCAAAGTTGGGCGAGTCGCTGACGGTGCGTGAAATCTACTGTCCGTCAAGTTCTTCTCGATGGCCGGTCGTGTCGGTGAATGACTCCGTGGTCGTGATTCGCGCCAGGAAAATGCGTGCCGTGTAGGTCCTCGGTGGTCCACTGCAAGAAACATGTGGACGTCTACATGAATTGACCTCGCTCTGTCACCACCTGATTTCCCCATTGTGTCAGGGCCCGTAAAGCGGGTAAGAAGGTTTGACCGAAGTCAGTGAGTGAGTAGAGCGTCTTTAGTGGCGGCTTATCACCAAAGACTCGACGCGATACAAGACCGTCCATCTCGAGCTGTTTAAGCTGGAGGGTAAGTGTTGTGTCTGTCACTGATACAAGGTCGCCTCGTAGTTCACTGAAGCGCTTTGGCTCATGCTGCAGGTGATAAATGATGACCGCCTTCCATTTCCCTCCGACAAGATTCATGGCAACGCTGATCGGGCAGGAGTAGGTCTTGTCGTTGAAGTTGACGAACTCGCTGATGCATTCGGTCTTCATGTGTTCAGGCCTCCGTTTTTCGGGGACTATCTAAAAAGATAGTTCTTGACGCCGTGATCTCGCTCCTGCGACGCTGTCCTGCGTCAACCAGTGTTCGTTATGATTCATGGAGGAGAGCATAACATGTTGGATACGCCGATTATTGCTGTTGCCGGTGCAACCAGCAAGCAGGGGCGCAGTGTTGTGAGATCGTTGCTGCAGGGCGGAGGCTACAGGGTGCGGGCACTGACTCGGGATCCCGCATCGCAGGTAGCGCAGAGCCTTGAACGGCAGGGTGCTGAATTGGTGACGGGGTCGCTTTCGTTGGGGAGTGATGATGAGTGGGTTGACGCCTTTTCTGGTGCTCGTGCTGCATTCTTGATCACCCCTCCCACTCCTCCGAGAGGATCTCGCGAATATGAGCTGGGGTGTCGGATCGCTGATGCTGCAGTGAGGGCAGGGGTTGAACATGTTGTGTTCAGTGCCTTGGAGAACGTTGATGAGATCACAAGTGGAAAGTTGTTCGCACCCTCATTTCACCGACAAGGCCCGGATTGCGGAGTACATCAGCGGCCTGCCTGTAGCCAGCACTTTTGTAATCCTCTCATTTTTCTACACCAATTTGATGGAGTACTATGTTCCCAGGGTGGAAGACGGCTCGCTTGTCCTCCCTATATATCTTCCTGAAGATTTTCGGGCGCCGTTCGTCGATCCTGTCACGGCAACCGGTCCGGCTGTACGGGAAATCATCAGCAAGCCGGAGAAGTATGCCGGGGAAACCTTACCGATCGTGGGTGATGTAGTCTCCCCGCGCGAGATGGTGAGAGTGTTCCAGGATGTTACCGGGCTGCAAGCCGAATATCGCGATGCGTTCACGTATGACGGGTTGGCGCGCAACTTTCCTGAACTGGTTGCCGACGATCTTCATGCGCAGGAGATCCTGGGGATGGTCAACTATGCTGTTGAGTACGGTTACTTTCGGCAGGATCGTGACCTGGAGTGGAGCCGCAGTATAGACCCGGAGGCGCTCACGTGGGAACAGTTCCTCCGTGCCACGGGTTTGCGCGGAGAGGATCGTTCATATGGATTATGATCTTAGTTTCGTCTAGGGGATCGGTGTGCGAAATATTTGTCCGAGCGACGACCGTCACGTTGCATAAAGTTCCTGTCGACATCCTATTCCGGGGTCTCGGCGAAACGTCTTCGCGGCGATGCTGACAAAGGTCACCACGCTCGATTTTTGATACTGACTCTGCCCGAGGCCGATTCGGTCTGCGATGAACTTGATGTCCGCTCCACGCGCTGATGCGATCGGCACTTGTGGGGCCTGAAAGGGCGTGCCGAGTCTCGCGCCACAAGGTGTTCATGTGTCGGTCTTCGCTGCGACCTCGAAGACGGTTCTCTCACTCACCGACCAGGAAGTCGCGCAGGATCGCATCCATCTGGTCGGTCTCAGTTGGGGATGTTGTCACGGCGATGGTGACGGCCATGGTTTCAGGGCTGTGGCGCCGCCGTCGTGAATTCCCAGCTCGCGAGCGGTATCTTCGTTTTGTGGGTAGAAAGTCAGCTCCTGTGTGGGGCCCGCAGCCACCTGGGGGACATGTGGAGCGAAGAGTTCCGTGATGGACTTAGCGATGGAACCGCCGTTGGCTATCTTCTCGACATCCGATTTTCGTTTAATGAGGACAGTGAGGATAGTGGTGTCCGGCATCTCCATACCGCCGCCCAGTTACCGGTTTCCAGGGGGATTGTCACCCCTTCACCTGGGACGCCGTCCAGGGTGAATCGGGTTGCACGCTCCAAGGCCGCCGCTTCTGCGTAGGTGTGAGCGTCGTATAGTGCCGGAACATCCACTTCATCGAGCGCTGTTTTTTGTTGGTATTTGACCTGGAATCCTTCTGCTTCGCCTTTCTGTCCAATGAAACTGTATACATAACATCCGTAGGATCCCCAGGAGAACTCGTTGTTGTGTTCGTAGAAGAACAGTTCTACCTGCTGTCCCAGCTTCTCTTCGACCGCCCCTGCGGTGGTGACTTCACATACTGGAATATTAGCGGCAACGGCAGCCGTGCTTGAGGCGGAGGCTCTCGCATTCTTAATGGAGGTAACCGTGGAGCAACTACTCAAAAAGGAGAAATGTCGCCAAAATGCAGCACAGCGTTCTTAACGTCGTGGAGTTTTCCATCATTTAACTCACCCCTGGTTGCTCTCTGTTCTTCGCGTCGTTGTGACCGTCTTTGTGTCCTTCGTCGGATGTCCCATTGAAATCATAACCTAATGTCTTGAATGCGGGATATCCGACAGCTTCCTTTTTCCGCTGGGTGATTAGCCCTATGAATAAGCCTCAGGGGATGAATAACTCCTCTAGTCCGAGAAACACAACGCACCCCAATGAGCGATGGGTCGACCAGCCTGGACACGCATCACGAGTAGGTAGCGGCCCTGAGGCGTCAAAGCGAGCGTTACGGTGGGGTCATGGCAGCGGCTTTCTCCTATTAAGAAGGATGCCTTAGCACCACCCATCCTGACTGCCCAGGCCTCGCTGCCCCCCAAACGCCCCAATGACTACAGCCCTCATGACCCAACTCCTTGTTCTGCTTCTTCCTCCTTTTATGCCGCGGTCTCGGCGTCTGCTCGGGTCCCTTTTAAAGTCATCTCCTAACTTGTCCAATTTGATCGTCCCTTGGTCGCTCGCTTCTTCTGGGTCACCTCGGATCTGGTGATTGCACAGAGTTGACTCCAGTCGGTTACTTCGCTGTTCTTGTGCCGTGCGTATTTGAAAGGTCGATATAATGACTTCCGTCATCCTTCTGTTTTATCCAGGTGTATGTATTGCTTCCCGGGGCTGTGGAAATCCCGTTCGTCAAGTAGTCCAGCACTGGCTGCGTCCTGTACCCAGAAGCAGCCCAGAGTGATCGCTCTGAATTTTCTTCAGGAACCCGAACGGCACTGGATCCGGTTGCGTCTCGGCTCACCGCGCTTGCGACGATGGGTTTTGTTAGCGTCGTGACTGCAGGCTTAATGAGCTGTCCTCGTTGATGAGTTGACCGCAGTACTGCTGGGCCGCCCCACAGTGATACTCCTGTAAGTGCTACATCAGTAAAAATGTTTACCGCAGCGTTAGCGCTCTTCGATGACTCTTCTCTTTCCGTTGTTGTATTTCTGATCCAGCAAGTCCCGTGAGGAGTCCTATGGCTTCTGCTCCTTGCGTACAGGCATCATGAATGCCCGCAAGCTTATCTGCATCTGTTTTTATGTCCAGCAATGCTCTCCTGGGAGCGCTGTCGGGCGTGCTCTGCAAGTCCAGCCGCAATTGTCCCGGTTGCATCTTCGTTGTCGGCGACCGTGTAAGCAAGTCTGTGATGTAGTGAGACAGGTCGCCGTTGCTGCTCGGTTGAAAATCCTGGAAGATACTTTCGGGTTTTAGGGTCGTAGACGCCCCCTCTACCCAGGCATTAGTTACTTCCAGGAGCGCAGTTTGCGAGCAGTTGACCAATGTGGGCTTTAGTGTCGTCATTGTATAGATCCTTGTTGGTGTTGTCAACAAGGTACTTGATCGAGAATCCCGACAAGTCGTCAGCTCGAGTAGCCCCTTCAGTTCCGCTGCGTTTAGATGAACCTGCAGCGATTGCTGCTGTGAACCCTGAAAGTCCGGCTTCGTCCCAATCGCGCTTTGAAAAAGGTCGAACAGACGGGGCCGTGTCTGCCCCAGGGGGTCCTGTCTGATGCTATACTGTGGGGCCAGGAAGTCTCAAAAGCCGCATCGGGGTTGTTCCCATCGCACTTAATACACCAGAAAGAGGGTCGCGTGACTGATTTGTTAAATATTTTCCAACATAGTCTCTGCCTAATGATTTTAAGTTAGTGTTGTGGCTGTTTAGGTAGCCGTAGTACTTTTTTACCTCATTGGGGTCTATCGAGCCCTTGGCCATTTCAACGAGGAAAGTTTTTGTCGAATTTTTAGGTCGTCGATGTGGTCATGGTCTGCGTCGTTGCCGTCGAGAATCGCATTGAGGACAGTTATTCTCCCGTAATGACTCTTGCTGTTTACTGAGCCAACAATTTTTTCGGCTATTTCTTGCGACTTTTTTTCGTCCCATTTTGTCGAAGCGTTAGCCAAGACTTCGCCGAGTATGTTAATCAATTCTAGGGTTCTTTGGTCTGTTATTGCGGTGTTGGCGTCATGTCTACTACTAAGGCCAAGAGCGTTATCTCGTCGAGTGGTAGCTGTGTGAGGTTTTCTGGGCCTCATTGTGTTGATGAGGCCAACAGAATAGGAGGTATTGTCCTTGTAGGTGCTCATTGAGGTTGTGACTCGTCGTATGACCGCCCACTTTTTGGGGTGCCGCCTTTAGCGATTGTTTGGAGGTCCTTGGCGTCCAGGGCGCCTTGGCTCCAGGTGTCGAACTCTTTTTTTCCTCCTTTCAAAACCGTGTCTGGAACGTTTCCACCGTTATCGTTCCGTCGTCCATCTGGCTACGCCACTTTTGATTGAGCCTCGATGATGTGGTTCATCTCGCTCGATTCGATCGGCGCGCGCGAACATCATCGATGTGGGTGGCAGAGTTGTTGCAGAACGTATCAACCGCTTTTTGAGGGCGAAGGGTCTCCCCAGGTTCTCACTCTCCCTGTCGATGCTCGCTCGGGCGCGTCCCGCCTCATCGGCCTTGTTGCGAAGCCCTTGATTTTCTTCTTCAAATTGTCGGGATTAAGCTTGATGGTGCCCATTTGTGAATCCTTCTTCGATATTGTTGGCGAATGAAGCGTTAAGGCGTTGATCGAGTTAATCGTCTTTTAAGGCGTCAGAATCTTTTTCCTGATTGAGCGCTGTCTAAAGCCCAGCAAAGTCGCCTGCTAGTTTATTGAAGGGCTCCGTGACCGAGCTGACCTCCTGATCTGCGAGAGTGGACGTCCACGTGTCCGCGGCATTGATCCCCTGGGCGTACGTGCTCCCGGGTTGGCTGCTTCTCCGTTCGGCCTGTCCTCGAAGGTCAAGTCCCTGGTAGTGGTGTAGGGGGCCTTCGTGGTTAGGGGTCAGTGGGTCAGTGTCGGGGGTGTGTCTGGATGGTCGTCCTGGAGCTTGTTGGTGGTCTGGCACTGTTTGAGGGTGTCCGGGCTGAGGTAGCGGCGGTTCTCGGCCCATTCGTCGGTCTGCTCGGCCAGGACGGCGCCGACCAGGCGGGTGATGGCGTCCCTGTTGGGGAAGATGCCCACTGAGTCGGTGCGGCGGCGGATCTCCTTGTTGAGGCGTTCTTGGGGGTTGTTGACCAGATCTGCCGCCGTACCTCGACGGGGAAGGCGGCGGTAGGCCAGCAGGTCGGCTCGCGCGGCGTCGAGGTGGTCAGCGGCCTGGGGCAGCAGGTCACGGGTGTAGTCCAGGAGGCGGTCGAGCTGGGCCTTGACGGCTGCTGCGTCGGGCTGGTCGTAAACCGAGTGGAGCATGGTCTTGAGGGCCGGCCAGGCGCTCTTGGGGGTCACTGTCATCAGGTTGGCGGCGTAGTGGGCGGCGTAGTGGGTGCGGCAGCGCTGCCAGGTCGCTGCGGGCAGGTTCGCGGCGATGGCCTCGACCAGACCCGTGTGGGCGTCAGAGGTGACAAGCCGTACCCCTCCCAGGCCTCGGGCGACCAGGTCGGCGAGGAACTCGTTCCACGCTGCCCGCTCTCGCAGGTGGCTACCCGCAGGCCCAGGACTTCGCGGTGTCCGTCGGCGTTGACCCCAGTGGCTGTCAGGACCACCGCACTGACCACGCGACCGCCTTCGCGGACCTGTCATTGTCAGGGCGTCGGCCGCTACGAAGATGAAGGGGCCGGCGTCGCCCAGGGGAGGGTTGCGGAAGGAGGTGACGTGCCTCGTCGAGCTCGGCCGCCATGCGTGAGACCTGTGACTCCGGGCAGTGAGCTGATGCCCAGGGCGCCTACCAGCTTGTCGATGCGTCGGGTGGAGACCCCGGCCAGGTAGGCGTCGGCGACCACCGTGATCAGCGCGGACTCGGCCCGTTTGCGGCGCTCGAGCAGCCGGTCGGGGAAGCACGAGCCGGTACGCAGCCTGGGAACAGCCACGTCAATGGTCCCGACCCGGGTGCCGGAGTCCCGGTGGCGGTAGCCGTTGCGCTGGGCCCTGCGCTGGGGGCTGGCCTGACCGTACTCGGCGCCGCACACCGCGTCGGCATCGGCCGACAGCAGGGCGTTGACCATGGTCTGCAGCAGACTGCGCATCAGGTCCGGGCAGGCCTGTCCCAGAGCCTGGTCAAGGGCTCCGGCAGGGTCGACAAGTGAGGAGCGGTCATCGTGATGATGTCCTTTCGAGGATTCGGTGGAAGGTTGACTCGAAGGACCACACGGTGACCGCACCCATAACAATACGAGAGCAAGCCACCGGCGGCTACACCACACTACGGGGCACTCACCTCCTCGAAAACCCAGGACCTGGTCTTGGTGCCAACGAAGTCGGCGCTTCTGAAGGTTCTCGCGAGTCTTGGCCTTGTCCGCCATGCGTCTCTCCATTAAATATGTGAACGGTCGGCTAGATGGCGTCCACTGTAGGTGCAGTGGTGAGGATGCTCAAGCGGTTTCAAGGTGCAGTCCAACCCAACGAGCGCTTCGGACTCCTGCTCGGCGACCAAACCACTCCCAACACACCAAGGTGCCATGAGTCAAGTCAGAAGGGGTTCCAGTCAGGGGGTCGGCATAGTCGGTGGGTGGTTGTCTGATCTCTGACGGGTCTGGTGTGTTGGTGCAGGGCGCGGCGTGACCCGCATGGTGACGATGAAGGCGTCTACTCAATCCCGTCACCAGCGAGGTCACGCCGCCATGTCATCTTCCACGACGACCGCCTTGTCGCGCCAGCCCCTGGCCCAGGTTCTTAAGGAACCTTACCGATCCCCGCGACAGGCGCGGGGTACGCCATGACCTGCCTACGGTGCTGTCCCTGGCCGTGACGGGGGTGCTGGCCGGTTGCCGGAGCCTGACAGCGATATGGGAGCACACCACGGACCTCCTGACTCATGACGCTTAGTGTGCCGGGGGTGGGGTGCTCAGGGCGGTGAGGATGTCTGGAGTGCGTGGTGTTTCTCGGACTGGGGGAGTTTTTCTTCTCCTGAGTCGATAGGATGGAGACCATGCCAGCAGTGAAATACTCAGAGGAGTTCAAGACCCAAGTGGTGCGTGAGGTGATCGAGAAGGAACGCACGATCGCCTCGGTGGCCGCCTCATACGGTCTTGTGGCCCAGACGGTGGGTAACTGGGGTCGCCAGGTACAGGAAAGAGCACGCCACCGACCAGGATCGTAATAAGGCCTCCGAGTCAGCCGAGATCGCGAAGCTGAGAGCGGAGAACAGGGAAACAGGGAGCTGTGTCAGGAGAACGGGTTCCTGAAAAAAGCAGCCGCCTGGCTTGCGAGAGGAACGACTGTGACCGAGGCGCTATGAGCTCATCAATCGCGAAGAAGGCCATTACCCTCGCCTCCTTGATGTGCCGGTGGGCCGGTGTCTCACGGTCCGCTCACTACTCCTGGCGCGACCGACCTGAGTCCATCGCCAGGGTGAGGAGAAAAGAGTTCAGTATCATCATTAAGGACGTTTTTGCCGACTCCGATGGCACTTATGGGTATCGAAGGATCCGGGCCTGTCTGGGCAGGCGTGGGGTGAGGGTGGATGGCGCCACGATTCGCTTCATCATGAGGGAGCTGGGCCTTGAGGCCGCGCAGCCGCGGGCGAAGGTCCGTACTACCGTGCCGGCCGAGGACCTCGATGGGCGCCCTCGACCTGGTGGGGCGGGACTTCACCGCTGACGAGCCTCGGGGCGTAAGTGGTGCGGGGACGTCACTTGCATCAGTACGTGGGCCGGGTCTCGTCTGTCTTGCCACTGTTCTGGACTGCTGACGCCTTGAAGGTCGTGGGGTACGCGATGGCCGATCATATGCGCACCTCGCTGCTGTGTGAGGCCATCGACATGGCAGCCAGGCGCTGCCCGGTTGAGAAGGGTGTGACGGTCTTTCACTCCGACCGGGGCGGTCAGTACACGTCTCAGAAGTTTCTGGACCACCTGAAGACCTGTGGTGTCCGTCCGTCCGTGGGGCGTACGGGGGTGTGCTGGGACAATGCCTGGGCGGAGTCATTCAATGCCACCCTCAAGAACGAAAGGGTGCATAGAATGGTGTATCCCACGAAGGGCAAGGCGATCAATGATATTGCCTCGTGGATCGAGCTGAGATACAATCACATACGCCTTCACTCAGCCCTGGGATACTGCACACCCTAACGAGGTCGAGCAAGAATTTCTGGGCCTGACCAAGGCAGCCTGAAACCCCAAACAAGCAGTGTCCGAGAAAAACACCCAGCAGTCCAGTCTTGACCTTTACGCAGAAACGGGCTCACCACCCCCACCCTACCGGCCCCTTTAGTGTGCCAGCACACCCCCAACACCACGGAATACCAACGAAAAACCCACCTCAAAACCCAGACCCCACCAACTGTCATCACGAGTCAGGCCTGACAGCGATATGGGAGCACGCCACGGACCTGACCGCCGCCGACCTGGAGGTCCTGGGCCTTCAGATCGGACAGGCTCTTGCGTTGGAGTCGACCATCCGGCGGGTGCTCCAGGACCTGGACCCCACGGACCTCGACACTCATGTGAGGTCATGGTTGTGTACGCGTACCGGCACCATCGAAGGAAGAACAGTCATCGCGGTGAACGGCAAGAGCATGCGCGCAGCCCGCACAGGCAAGGATCCGGCACCTCATCTTCTGGCGGCCCTGGACCAGGTCACGGGCACTGTCCTTGCCCAGGCACGTGTGGCGGACAAGTCCAATGAGATCCCCGCGCTCAGGGAACTGCTCAAGCCCCTCGACCTGGACGGGGTAGTGGTGAGCGCCGATGCGATGCACACCCAAACCGACACCGCCGAGTGGATTACCCAGCAGGGCGGTCACTACGTGCTCACGCCTCTGGGAAATCAGAAGACCCTGCGCAGGACACTCAAGAAGCTGCCCTGACAAGGACGTCCCGTCCACCTCCTGGGGCGACGTCTCTCACGGGCGGCGAGTGCGGCGCACCGCCCGAGGCGGCCTGGGCTCCCACCTGGGTGGGCTTGTCCGGAGCGGCTCAGGTGGTCCAGGTCCGGCGCACCCGAACCACCAAGGATCGCAGGAGCGCGGGCAACAACGGCGGCGGTAGCGCCAAGAGGACGACTGTGGAGGTGGTCTACCTGGTCTGCTCCCTACCCATGGGACAGGCTCAACCCGAGCAGGTTGCCGCCTGGGTCCGGGGACATTGGAAGATAGAGAACCGGCTCCACGTCGGTCCATGACGTGGTCACGGGCGAGGATCACCACCAGCTGCGCACCGCCAACGGCCCCGAGAACATGGCCGCCCTAAGGAACCTGGCCATCAGCCCTCATCCGACTCTTTCACGGCCCCAGTGCCTGTATCGCCTCGGCCACCAGATCCCTGTCACGACAACCAAAACGCGCCATCAAACTACTCACCCAGCCAACCACCTAAACCGACTTTGCCGACCCCTGGGGTTCCAGTATCCATCGGGACCAGCGGGACAAGAGTCTCAAGGCCGAGTCGGTGTGGGAACCGGACCCCCATCCGGGCTTGTGGAGGGCAGTGTGGTCCTACTCCAAGAAGCGCGCGGCCTGCGATAACCATGAGACCCACTCTCCCCCGGTCGTAGCCCGCTACATCAAAACATCGCCGATCAGCGTCAAACACGTCATCCACACACTCATACCCCTCTCCAGGACGTCATCATCAACCTTAACGGCACCATCTTACAGCCGCACCGCATTTGAACGACACTGCCAACGACATTTTGACCGCAAGAAACATTTCAATAGTTCGACAGAAATGTGCGACCCAGGATTAATAGAAGTAATGGTTACCAAAGTCTGGATAGATTCCGCGATCGAGTGGTCACATTAAAAAGCGTCGGCGCATTACTCAAGGGTCTCAGCGACATCGAACTCTCACCCGTTTCGTTCAGGTCAACGCACAGGCCGCGGAGATTCTGTGTCACGTAGTTGGAGTCTTCAGGGTAGAATGTAAGCTCCTGCTTCCGGGCCGGACGCGACTTGGGGAATTTGATTGCCGACAAAGCTGGAAGATGAGACATAAGCATGTGGATGTTCTGATTCAGCCAGTTGTGTTCTTGCCGCCTCGGACGGCATATGAGACTCCTCATTGTAAGGATGTGACCGTCAGGGTACCTCCAAGCGAGTAGTGGTCCTGAATCGTTTTTCTCGTAAGTGAATCCCCTGGCCTTCGCATTGTCTGAGGAGATCTCTTCCACTCCCCTCATGCTGCATTGCTTGATCGAGACGGGACGGCGGCGACGTTTTCGCCAAAGTCTACTACGGAGCCTCCTTGGTAGTGGATTTCAATTTTTAGAAGGCGGTATCGTCAGGGAAATATATTCTACAGTGAAGAGTGGGGAGAACTGTCTCGTTGTTAGGAGACTGATTAGCGGAATCGGATCATGTTCGTATGCGAAGTTCGTGATTTGGGAGGCAGTCACCCCTTCAAGTTGTTGCGCATCTACAAGGTCACATACATTAACGCTACCTTTGACAGCATTTGTGATGGATGCTGGTGCGCTGGCTTCGCTGACTGCTCCACATCCACTAAGGGCAAGTGAGAGCCCCGCCATCAATGATATCACAATTGAAGGCAATGCTGTTCGGCGTGTTGTAGTTAACTTCATCCTCGTTTCCTGCCTTCGCTAATTCCGCGGTCTCGGGCGTCTGCTCGGGTCCCTTTAAAGTCATCTCCTAACTTGTCCAATTTATCGTCCCTTGGTCGCTCGGCTTCTTCTGGGTCACCCTCGGGATCTGGTGATTGCACAGAGTTGACCCAGTCGGTTACTTCGCTGTTCTTTGTGCCGTGCGTATTTGAAAGGTCGATATAATGACTTCCGTCATCCTTCTGTTTTATCCAGGTGTATGTATTGCTTCCCGGGGCTGTGAAATCCCGTTCGTCAAGTAGTCCAGCATTGGCTGCGTCCTGTACCGAAGCAGCCCAGAGTGATCGCTCTGAATTTTCTTCAGGAACCTGAACGGCACTGGATCCGGTTGCGTCGGCTACCGCGCTTGCGACGATGGGTTTTGTTAGCGTCGTGACTGCAGGCTTAATGAGCTGTCCTGCTGATGAGTTGACCGCAGTAGCTGCTGGGCCGCCCCACAGTGATACTCCTGTAAGTGCTACATCAGTAAAAATGTTTACCGCAGCGTTAGCGCTCTTCGATGACTCTTCTTTTCCGTTGTTGTATTTCTGATCAGCAAGTCCTGTGAGGAGTCCTACGGCTTCTGCTCCTTGCGTATAGGCATCATGAATGCCCGCAAGCTTATCTGCATCTGTTTTATGTCCAGCAATGCTCTCCTGGGAGCGCTGTCGGGCGTGCTCTGCAAGTCCAGCCGCAATTGTCCCGGTTGCATCTTCGTTGTCGGCGACCGTGTAAGCCAAGTCTGTGATGTAGTGAGACAGGTCGCCGTTGCTGCTCGGTTGAAATCCTGGAAGATACTTTCGGGTTTTAGGGTCGTAGACGCCCCCCTCTACCCAGGCATTAGTTACTTCAGGAGCGCAGTTTGCGAGCAGTTGACCAATGTGGGCTTTAGTGTCGTCATTGTATAGATCCTTGTTGGTGTTGTCAACAAGGTACTTGATCGAGAATCCCGACAAGTCGTCAGCTCGAGTAGCCCCTTCAGTTCCGCTGCGTTTAGATGAACCTGCAGCGATTGCTGCTGTGAACCCTGAAAGTCCGGCTTCGTCCCAATCGCGCTTTGAAAGGTCGAACAGACGGGTCGTGTCTGCCCCAGGGGTCCCGTCTGGATGTATACCCTGCGGGGCCAGGAAGTCTAAAGCCGCATCGGGGTTGTTCCCCATTGCGCTTAATACTCCAGAAAGGGGGTCCTTCGAAGGGGACTCCCAGTATCTGCCGATAAATTGCTCACCTATCCCTTTATGGTCGGGGACCCCGTCGTTTAAGTAACTGTAGTAACTACGTACGGCGTCGTAGTCGATTTTCTCCAGCTCTTTACCCATATCGACAAGGAAAGTCTTGCCGAACTTTAGATCGTTGATGTGATCGCGGTCCGCGTCATTGCCGTCGAGAATCGCATTGAGGACAGTTATTCTCCCGTAATGACCCTTGTTGTTTACTGAACCAACAATTTTGTTGGCTGCTTCTTGTGATTCTTTGTCGCTCCAGGTTGTTGATGCGGTTGCTAGGCAAGCACCAAGCAGATCTGTTAGGGCTGAACTGCGTAGATATGCGCTGGCGGTCTTTGAGTTGGCTGAGTTGCTGCCTCGCCCGAAAGTATCTTCTGCATCGAGCGGGAGTTGCGTGAGATTTTCTGGGCCTATTGTGTTGATGAGGCCAACAGAATAGGAGGTATTGTCCTTGTAGGTGCTCATTGAGGTTGTGACCTCGTCGTATGACCGCCCACTTTTTGGGGTGCCGCCTTTAGCGATTGTTTGGAGGTCCTTGGCGTCCAGGGCGCCTTTGGCTCCAGGTGTCGAACTCTTTTTTTCCTCCTTTCAAAACCGTGTCTGGAACGTTCTCCACCGTTATCGTTCCGCTGTCCATCTGGCTACGCCACTTTTGATTGAGCTCGATGATGCGGTTCATCTCGCTCTCGATTCGATCGGCGCAAGAACGAACATTATCGATGTGGGTGGCTGAGTTGTTGCAGAACGTATCAACCGCTTTTGAAGGTGAGGGTCTCCCCAGGTTCTCACTCTCCCTGTCGATGCTCGCTCGGGCGCGTCCCGCCTCATCGGCCTTGTCTCGAAGTCCTTTGATCTTTTTTTTCAAGTTGTCAGGATTGAGCTTGATGGTGCCCATTTGTGAATCTTTCTTTGATGTTACTGGTGAATATAGTAATAAGATGTTGCTTGATTCAGTCGTCTTTTAGGGCGTCAGAATTTTTTTCCTGATTGAGCGTGTCATAAAGCCCAGCAAAGTCGCCTGCTAGGTTATTGAGGGGCTCTGTGACTGAGCTGGCCTCCTGATCTGCGAGAGTGGACGTCCACGTGTCCGCGGCATTGATCCCCTGGGCGTACGTGCTCCCCGGGTTGGCTGCTTCTCCGTTCGGCCCGTCCTCGAAACCCAAGGACTTGGTCTTGGTGCCAACGAAGTCGGCAAGCTTCTGAAGGTTCTCGCGAGTCTTGGCCTTGTCCGCCATGCGTCTCTCCATTAAATATGTGAACGGTCGGCTAGATGGCGTCCACTGTAGGTGCAGTGGTGAGGATGCTCAAGCGGTTTCAAGGTGCAGTCCAACCCAACGAGCGCTTCGGACTCCTGCTGGGTGGCCGGTCTGAGAGGTCAGGAAGCTTCAGTCAGGAAGTCGCGCAGGATCGCGTCCATCTGCTCGGCCTCGATGAGGAAGCCGTCATGCCCGTGCAGGGAGCTGATCGTCTCGCGCCGCGCGCCGGGGATGCCTTCGGTCAGCTCCTCGGCCTGGGCGGGCAGGAAGAGCCGGTCGGAGTCCACGTCCACCACGAGCGTGCGCGCCTGCACCCTCGCCAGTGCGGCCTCGATGCCGCCGCGCCCCGTGCCGACGTCGTGCACCATCATCGAGTGGGTGACGATGAGGTAGGTGTTGGCGTCGAAGCGCGCCAGCAGCTTGCCGGCGTGGTAGTCCAGGTAGGATTCCACCTGGTAGCGCCCGCCCACCGCCGGGTCCTCCTCTCCCTGGTGGCGCCGCCCGAAGCGCTCGTCGAGCTCGGCGGCGCTGCGGTAGGTCGTGTGCGCCAGCGCCCGCGCCAGCCCCAGCCCCCGCACCGGCCCCACCGAGTGGGAGTAGTAGTCGCCGTCGAAGAAGAAGGGGTCGGCCACGATCGCCAGCTCCTGCAGGTGGCACCAGGCCAGCTGGTCGGCGGTCGTCGAGGCGCCCGTGGCCACCAGCGCCAGGTTGCGCACCCGCTGCGGGTGCGTGACCCCCACTCGATCGCCCGGTGCCCGCCCAGCGAGGCCCCGATGACCAGGTGGAAGACCTCGATCCCCAGGGCGTCGGCCAGGCGCGACTCGGCCTCGACGGCGTCGCGCGTGGTCAGCCACGGGAAGCGCGACCCCCAGGGGCGCCCGTCCGGCGCCGTCGACGACGGGCCCCGTCGAGCCCTGGCAGCCGCCCAGGATGTTGGCTGCCACCACGAAGTAGCGCTCGGTGTCGATGGCCCGCCCGGGTCCCACCAGGTCCGACCACCAGCCCGGCGTCGGGTGCCCGGGCCCCGCCTCACCGGTGACGTGGGAGTCGCCGGTGAGCGCGTGCAGCACGAGCACCGCGTTGTCGCGCTGTGGGCTCAGCTCCCCCCAGGTCTCGAAGGCCAGGACCGTGTTGGGCAGGACCTCCCCGGACTCCAGGGGCAGGTCCCCGATCTCCAGGAACCGGCGGTGCCCCGGCTCGTCACCGGGCCGCCAGGCGCCCGTGGGGGAGCCGGCCTTGCGGTCCACCAGCTTGGAGGAGGCCGTCCCCACGCCGAAGGCGGCCGGCTCGGTCTCGGCGCTGCCGCTGGAGACGGGGTAGGAGGAGGACGTGGTCGCACTCATGGCACGCCGCCTCAGGCCCCGGCCGTTGTGCTCGCGTCGCCCGCCCCGACGGCCCGGGCCGCCGCCAGGCCCGCGCTCAAGGTCGGCCAGGATGTCGTCGATGTGCTCGATCCCCACGCTCAGGCGCACGGTCCCGGCGCTGATCCCGGCCGCGGCCAGGCCGGCGTCGTCGAGCTGGGAGTGCGTCGTGGTGGCCGGGTGGATCGCCAGCGAGCGCACGTCCCCGATGTTGGCCAGGTTGGAGAACAGGCTCAGGGCGTCGATGAAGGCCGCCCCCGCCTCACGCCCACCGGCCAGGTCGAAGGTGACGATCGAGCCCGCCCCGCGCGGGCAGTACTTGCGGTGCAGCTCGTAGTAGGGGCTGGAGGCCAGCCCCGAGTAGCGCACCGAGGCGACGTCGTCGCGCCCCTCCAGCCACGTGGCCACCGCCAGGGCGTTGTCCACGTGCCGCTCCATGCGCAGCGAGAGCGTCTCGATGCCCTGGGCGATGAGGAAGGCCGAGTGCGGCGCCAGCGCGAAACCGAGGTCACGCTGGCCCTCGGCGCGCGCCTTGAGGATGAAGGCCAGGTTCGCGCCCAGCGGGCTGCCCACGCCCAGGTCCCGGGCGTAGACCAGGCCGTGGTAGGACTCGTCGGGCGTGTTGAAGCCCGGGAAGCGCTCGGGCTGGGCCGCGAAGTCGAAGCTGCCCGAGTCCACGATCACGCCCGCCACGGACGAGCCGTGCCCGCCCAGGAACTTCGTCGCCGAGGCCACCACGATGTCGGCGCCCCACTCGAAGGGGCGGGTCAGGAACGGCGAGGCGACCGTGTTGTCCACGACCAGCGGGATGCCCAGCTCGTGCGCGGCCGCCGAGATCGCCTCGATGTCGAGGATGTCGCCGCGCGGGTTGGGGATCGTCTCCCCGAAGAAGGCGACGGTGCGCTCATCGGCCAGCGCCGCCCAGGCCGCCGGGTCGCCCGGCTCGTCCACGAAGCGCGCCTCGATGCCCAGGCGCGGCAGGGTGTGGGTGAGCAGGTTCGTGGTCCCGCCGTACAGGGAGGGCGAGGCCACGATGTTGTCGCCCGGCCCCGCCCAGCGTCACGAGGGCCAGGGTCGTGGCCGCCTGACCCGACGACGTCAGCAGCGCCCCGACGCCGCCCTCCAGCGCCGCGATCCGCTGCTCGACGATGTCATTGGTGGGGTTGGTCAGGCGCGTGTAGATCGGGCCCAGGTCGCTCAGGGGCGAAGCGGGCGGCCGCCTGCTCGGCCGACTCGAAGACGTAGGAGGAGGTCTGGTAGATCGGGATGGCCCGAGCGTGGGCGGGCTCGGACATCGGGTCGTGCCCGGCCTGGACCTGCTTGGTCTCGAAGCGCCAGCCCCGCCGGGCTGGTGGGGAGGGGACTGGGCTCCGCGCTCTGGGGGGCGGCCTGGTCGGGGGCGGTGGGGCGCTGGTCGGTCGCGAGGACTCCTTGGTGGTTTCCCGGTGACCGGCGGCGATGTCAGCGTCACGAGCGGTGCCTGCCCTCGCGCCGGCGGTTGCGGCGCGCTGCTGGGACGGTTGCCCCGAGGCCCTGCTGCGACCCGGCGTCGGAGCCGGCCCGGCAGTCAGGAGGGGCGAGGCGTCGTGGCGCTGAGTCGTCCGCCGTCACCGTTGCTGCAACTTCTGCGATGGTGTGGGTGAGGGCGGGGACGCGCACGTGGGCCGACGGCGGCGTGCGCGTCAGCTGCGCATTCGCCCCGTGGTGGGGGCGTCCGGCCGAAGGGCCCTCAGGACGACGGAACATGCTCCGACTTTAGCGGTTTCCTCCGCGGGTGGTCCAAACGGGTGTCCGCCATGCGGCTGCGCAGAGGGCTCGATGCGGGTGCGGTCGGTGTCGGTGCGGCGTCGCTTCGGCGTCCCCGGCATCGAGGGCCGCACTGGCGCTGTGCTCGAGCGTCTTTCCCGTGAGCGACGAGTCCGGCCGTTTAAACGCTGATCGACCCTGCACAAACGGTCATTTGTGCCGGATGCCATACCGGTCACAGACCGTATGACGAAGGCTGAGAGCCCTGTCGGCGCAAGCGCAATCCATTAACTACAGGGGCGTAAGTTACGATTGTGAATAGTGTGAACTCTGTTTTCAGGTGGGGACCAAAGAGACTAGTGTGGTTTTGTCGCATCCGGGCTGACGCTGTCTGCCGTCTTCGTCCCCTGATCCGCTCCGCGCCCCCGTGATCTCGCGGAACGGATCCCGACGGCAGGCCCCGGCGCCGGTCCCCGGGTGAGGCGTCATCCTCACGTTCAGCCCCATCACGACGGAGAACCCCTGTGAGCCCGATCCCCCCAAGACGGCACGGACACGGTGTCGTCGCCACCGCAGTCGTGGCCCTGGCATGCACCCTGGCGCCCTCGGTGCTTGCCGACCCTGTGGACCAGAGCGATATCGATCGCTCCAAGGCCTCTGAGCGCTCGACCTCCACCTCCATCGCCTCCCTGGAGGCCCGGCTCGCCCAGGAGAGCAGCAACCTGGAAGACGCTCAGATCAAGGCTCAGGTCGCCAACGAGGACTACCTGGCCGCCGTCGACGAGCTCAACAAGGCCACCAAGGATGCCCAGGCCGCCCAGGCCAACGCCGACGCCGCCACCTCCAGCACCGCATCCGCCCGCTCCGACCTCGGCTCGATCGTCGTCCAGACCTACCAGGAGAGCGGCAACCCGCTCGACCCGCTCACCCCCTACCTCACCAGCGAGTCGCTGGCGGACCTGGCCGACGCCGACGTCGCCCTGGCCCGCGCCGGCGAGAGCAACAACGCCAAGGTCCAGAACGTCGAGGCCCTCGAGACGGTGGCCACGAGCATGCAGGCCATCGCCGACCAGAAGGTCAAGGCCAAGGAGGCCGCCAAGACCTCCGCGGCGACTGCCAAGTCCGACGCCGAGGCCGCCGCCGGCGACGCCCAGAACGCCGTCGCCACCACTCGGACCAACCGCCAGAACCTCATCACTCAGCTGGCCGCGCAGCGCAACACCACCGTCGAGCTGGAGACGAAGTACCAGGACCAGGTCGAGGCCGAGCGCAAGGCCCGCGAGGAGGCCGCCGCCCAGGCGGCCGCCAAGGCGGCCTCGGAGAAGGCCGCCGCCGACCTCGCTCAGAAGCAGGCCGAGCAGGCCGCCGCCCAGCCTCAGGAGTCGGCCCCCGCTCCTCAGGAGCAGTCGAGCCAGCCCAGCTCGGGCCAGCAGGGCCCTCAGCCCAGGAACCCGCCACCACCTCCCAGCCGGAGCCGAGGCGGTCGGCGAGGAGGAAGCCGCCTCGCTCCCGCTCCCGCCCCCGGCCCCCGGAGCCCTCGACGTCCCCCGAGCCGCGCCGTCGCGCTCCGGCAGCGCCGCCTCCACCGCGATCAGCGCGGCCATGGGCTACATCGGCACCCCCTACGTGTGGGCCGGGGAGTCGGCGTCGGGCCTGGACTGCTCCGGGACTGACGATGGTCTCCTACGCGGCCGCCGGTGTTGACCTCACGCACTCCTCGCGCGTGCAGTACGGGAGGGCGCCCGGTTCCGCTCGACGCCGTCCAGCCCGGGGACCTGGTCTTCTGGTCCTCCGACGGCAGCCAGTCCGGCATCTACCACGTCGCCATCTACCTGGGCGACGACACGATGATCGAGGCGCCCGACCTTCGGCATGACCGTGCGCGTCACCTCCATGCGCTACTCCGGCGTCATGCCCTACGCGGTGCGCCTCTAAAGCGGGGGCGGGCGGTAGTCCGGCATCACGCGCAGTGCGCCTCTAGGGGTGGGGCGGGCGGCACGCGTCTCGGCTACCATCCGCGCCGCTCCCGCCAGACCCGCAGAGATAGTCAACTGCCTTCGAGCACGATCCCGCCCGCCCCGAATATCGGGGGCGGGCGGTTCGTCAGTCGCGAGCTGTGGGGCCGGTGCCGGAGCATGTATGCCGCCCCGCCCCGTGCGGTTTGTTCGCGTCAGTGGCCGTCGCGGGCGACGCGGTCGGCCTCGCGCTGGAAGGACTGGCGGATCTCCTCCTCGGCCTCCTCGCGGCCCACCCAGTGGGCGCCCTCGACCGACTTGCCCGGCTCGAGGTCCTTGTAGACCTCGAAGAAGTGCTGGATCTCCAGGCGGTGGAACTCCGAGACGTCCTCGATATCGGTACGCCAGGAGGCACGCTGGTCGGCGCTGGGTACGCACAGGACCTTGTCGTCGCCGCCCTTCTCGTCGCGCATGCGGAACATGCCCAGCGCGCGGCAGCGGATGACGCAGCCGGGGAAGGTCGGCTCCTCCAGCAGGACCAGCGCGTCCAGAGGGATCGCCGTCCTCACCGAGGGTCCCGTCGATGTAGCCGTAGTCGTCGGGGTAGCGCGTCGAGGTGAAGAGCATGCGGTCCAGGCGGATCCGGCCGGTCTCGTGGTCGATCTCGTACTTGTTGCGGTTGCCCTTGGGAATCTCAATCGTGACGTCGAACTCCACGGGGAGCCTCCTTCGCTCGTGTCTTCAGCTCGTTGGGCGCTGGAACGGTGCCTGGTGGTCGGCGTCGATCCGGCGGGGCGGTATTGATGGCACTAGTGTGGCGCACGACAGCGCCTGAGGTCGGTAAACGCGTACGCTGCACGTCGGTGCACCGGTGGCAGTAACCTCCTGGGCGCCCCACCTACCTGATATACAGGCCATCCCGGCCTGTCCACAACCCAGTCCGGAGGACGTATGCGCAAGGTCCAGACCGCTGCCCTGACGGCGGCGAGCCTGCTGGTTTTCGGCGGCTACTACAGCCTGGGCGATGCTCTCGACCTGCTGCCCGGCCCGGTGACGGTCGCCTATGCCGACGTCGCCCCCCGGCCCTTCCCGACACCGGCCGGCCCCAGCGCCAAGACCGCCGCACCCTCCGGCCTGGATCAGGGGGCTCCCACGCCCTCCAAGGCGAGCCTGGACGGCTACGTCAAGGGTGTGGCCTCTGACGCCGCCCTGACCGGCGGGAACGTGACAGCCTCTGTCATTGATGTCGCCACCGGCGAGGAGCTGCTGGACCGGTCGGCCGCCACCGGGGTGACGCCGGCCTCCACCAACAAGGTGCTCACCGCCTGGGCGGCCCTGTCCTCCATGGGGCCGGGTCACACCCTCCAGACCAAGACCGTCCTGGAGGGGCAGACCCTCACCCTCGTGGGCGGCGGTGACGTGCTGCTGGCTGAGGATGCAGGCAACCCGAACGCCACGCCCGGCCACGCGGGCCTGGGCGACCTCGCCCGCGCCACCGCTGAGAAGCTCAAGTCCCAGGGGATGACGTCGGTCTCCCTGCGCCTGGACGACACCCTGTTCAGCGGCCCCCAGTGGAACGACAAGTGGGAGGACGGCAACCAGCAGTACGTGGCCAAGGTCCAACCGATCATGGTGGATGTCTCGGCCACCCAGAACCAGGGCTACCCGGATGACCCGGCCATGGAGGCCGCCCAGGCCTTCGCCAAGCACCTGAGCGAGGCCGGCATCACGCTTGATGGCGAGACGACCCGCGCCGCAGCATCCGGTGGGGCCAAGGAGGTGGCCTCGGTCTCCTCCGCCCCGCTGTCCGACGTCCTCTCCGTGTCGCTGAAGACCTCCGACAACACCATGACCGAGGTCGAGGGTCGGCTCGTGGCCGTGCAGGCCAAGGAGACCTCCGACTTCGCCGGGGCTTCCAAGGCCGTGCTCGCCCAGCTGGGCAAGGACGGCTTCGACACCTCCGGGGTGACGCTCCAGGACTCCTCCGGGCTGGCCAAGGGCAACAAGGTCCCTGCCAGGCTCCTGGCCCAGATCCTCACCAAGGCCGCCGGAGGCGAGGGTGGCTCGGTCGGACGCACCCTCATCGCCGATCTGCCCGTCGCCGCCCTGGACGGGACTCTGAAAAAACGTCTGCACGACACCACCGCGGCCGGGACGGTGCGCGCCAAGACCGGCTCCTTGGAGCAGACCGCCTCCCTGGCCGGGGTCGTCACCACCGCCGACGGGCGTCAGCTGGCCTTCGCGGTCCTGGCCAATAATATCCCCGCCGGAACCAGCGAGACGGTCGCAGCCGTGATGGACAACCACTTCGTGGCGCCTCTGGCCTCCTGCGGCTGCTCGTGAGGGGACGTGGCAGCGCATCCGGAGGACCGGCGGAAGGCAAGGGCTCGGGGAGCTTGGTGACCTCGGTGAGAAAGGCGTAACGGTGACGACCCAGGGTACTGCGGCGGGACTCGTCGACTGGCGGACGGTGGAGCGCCTGACCGCGCTCATCCCGGCGGGTCCCAGCGCCTCGCGCTCAGCGCGCGCCAGCTCGGTGGCGGTCCTGCGCCGCTCCGCCCAGGAGGCACCGGCCTGGGTCGCCAGGATCACCGGCCTGAACCGGGCGGCCCAGCAGGTCGCCGACACCACGCGCGTGAGCGTCGTGGACCGGGCCGGCCTCGTGCGCGCCTCCACCCGGGCGCTGCGCGGCCTCATGGAGCAGGTGCCCGCTCCGCGGGCCTCGGAGGCGATCCAGCTCGTCGGGGCCGCCGAGGTCGCCGGGGCGATGAGCCTGCTCGCCACCCGCCTCCTGGGGCAGGTGGTGCCCACGGCCCCGAGCAGGCCCCATGGTCATGGAACCGGCGCTGCGACGCCCGGCACGGCACCGGTCAGCGACATGACGGCAGGCGGAGGCGGGGAGGTGGGGTCGTCGCATCTCCTGCTCGTGGCCCCCAACGTGCTGGCGGTGCGCCGCCAGATGGACCTGGACATGCTCGACCTGCCCGCCTGGGTCTGCCTGCATGAGATGACCCACGCCGTCCAGCTGGCCGCTGCGCCCTGGCTCGGTCCCTACCTGTCCGACTCCATGCGCATGGTGATCGGCGCCGTCGTCGAGGCCGCATACGGCGGTGCCGGTAGCGCCGGTAGTGCCGGTAGCGCTGACGGGGCTGGCAACGCGGGTCCGCAGGTGCGGGGGAGGCGGCCGCAGCGAGGCCGGGCGGTGCGCATTGCGGCGCGCGCCGGCCGGGGGCGGGTCCTCGAGGGACTGATGAACGTCACGGATCGATCCGAGGTCGCCTCCCTGGCCGCTGCCCTGACCTTCCTGGAGGGGCACGCCGAGGTCGTCCTGGATGATGTGCACCCCAACCGGATGCCCTCGGTCCACCGGCTTCGGGCCGTGCTCTCACGCAGCCGCGCGGCCGACGGCGGCATCGGTCCCGGCCCCGGCCTGGGGTCGCTCCTGCTGCACCGCCTCATGGGCCTGGAGGCCAAGGAGGCCCAGTACGCCGACGGTGCCGCCTTCGTGCGCAGCGTCGTGACCCGCATCGGGCACGAGGGGCTCAACGCCGTGTGGACCGACCCCGAGCTGCTACCCACTCCTGCCGAGCTCGCCCGCCCCGACGTGTGGGTGCGCCGCGTGAGCTGAAGTGCCAGGTCGGGGCCCGTTATGGCAGGCTTATGGCGTCGACGCGGACCGGTGGCCTCCCCGGCCCTGGTGGCTCCGCGCAAGCCATGACGACGCATGAGGAAGGCGGGGGCGTATGGACGCCACGGACATGGGATCGGACCTTCAGCAGGTTCTCATCACCGAGGAGCAGATCGGTCAGCGCCTCGATGAGATGGCCGCGCAGATCGACGCGGACTACGTCGGCCGCGACCCATTGCTCGTGGGGGTGCTCAAGGGGGCTGTCTACGTCATGGCGGACCTGTCGCGCCGGCTGCACATGAGCGCGCCGATGGACTGGATGGCGGTGTCCTCCTACGGCTCGGGCACCAAGTCCTCCGGCGTGGTGCGCATCCTCAAGGACCTGGACACCGACGTCACCGACCGTCACATCCTCATCGTCGAGGACGTCATCGACTCCGGGCTGACCCTGTCCTGGCTGGTGGGCAACCTCTCCTCCCGCGGTGCGGCCTCGGTGGAGATCGCCACGCTGCTGCGCAAGCCCGACGCTGCCAAGGTCGAGGTGGACGTCAAGTACGTCGGCTTCGATATTCCTACGGAGTTCGTCGTCGGCTACGGGCTGGACTATGCCGAGCGGTATCGCAACCTGCCGTTCATCGGTACGTTGCGCCCTGAGGTCTACGGGGGCTGACTGATTCAGGGCAACCTTGACAAATCCTGATGGTAAGACGGAAAAATAAAGGACTGCGGCATCTGGGTGCCGTTGTCGGGCGGTGAGTCGGGGTCCTTGAACTGCGATCTGCCCCCTTTTCAAGGTGGTCGGGGGTGCGTACGTTACGTTAAGATAACAAGTGTGAGTCGCCGGTGACCCCCTGCCGGCGGGTGATGTGGAAGGACTGTTGGTGACAGTGAAGAAGGCTGTGCGTCGACGTGCCCCGAGGCTGGTCGGCCTCGTTGGTGCGGTGGTGCTGTCGTCCTCGCTGAGCATCCCCATGATGCCTTCCGTGGCCGCCGAGCCGACCGCTGGCGACACGTTTAATACGGCGGCTGAGATGACGCAGGTCAGAGGTGCTTCCGGCACCCTGACCACTCTCGGTGACGAGGCGCCCGGTGACGGTGGCGGTCTGACCTACAGCGTCGAGAGCACCAGTCCCGAGGGTGCGCTGGGTGCCGTCTCCGTCATGCTGGCCGACGGCCAGTGGGCCGTGCCGCAGGGCCTCCCGACCACCCCGACCGTCGCCTCGGACGGCGCCGCCGCCAGCGACGTGGTGGCCCGGACCCGGTCCTTCGTCAACGCCGGAGGGTCCCTGGTGTCGGACGCGTCGCGTCCCACGCCGCTGTCGGGCGCGAACCCCCGCGCCGGCGGCCCGGGCCCCCATCCGATCACCTCCTCGGCACTGGTGGGCATGGTGCTCTCCGGCTGGGACTACTCGCACACCACCTATGCGGCGGACCAGAACAGCCAGGTCGGCTACCGGGCCGACGTCGGGCACGACCTCTCCGGGAGCTGGAAGCCCGACGACCTGGCCGGCTGGTTCAACTCCCAGGGGCGTCTGTGGCTGAACACGCACGGCTCCATCAACCCCGGGGACATCGTCTTCTTCTCCCGCCCCGCGCCCGGCGGGCAGAACGCCCCCGACTCGGCGTCCGCCCAGTCCGCGGTGTTCGGAAACGTTTACGACGTCGGCATCTACGTCGGCGACAACCAGGTTGTGCGGGCCTCGACCGGCACCGCCCAGGCGCAGACCCTGGATGCCCAGGCGATGGCCGAGGTGACTCTGGTGGCGCGCCCGCAGTGGTCCGCTCCCGAGGCCGGCGCGACCACACCAACGGATCAGCAGCGCGCCGGCACTGGTGCTAGCAGTACTGCGACGCCGGCCCCGGAGGCCTCGGCGTCGGCCTCGCCCCAGCAGGGGACGCCGCAGGGGCCGACTGCGGGGGCCCCGCCCTCCAACGGCGGCTCGGTGCCGGACGGCTCGAGTGCCGGCTCGCAGTCCTCGAGCGGGTCCGAAGGCGGTGACCACAACGAGGTCGTGGTGGGCGCCGGCAGCAGCCATGACACGACGAGGGTCTCGAGTGCCACCGAGCGGCCCGCCGCCCAGAGTGTCCGGGAGCGGTGGCTGCCGGTGACCGGTGTGGCGATCAGTGTGCTGTTCGTGGCGGCGATCCTGCTGTCTGCGGCCTCATCGTCCTGCGTCTGCGCCGCGCCTGAAGCGGGTTGCGTGGGTCGGCTCGAGCCACCCGGCCCAGGTCGCCCGGTCGACTGCGCCTCCCACCGCTCGTGAGCGGGCGACGAGTGGGCGGGTGCTGCCGAGTCCCTCGTGCCGCCCGCTTTTGCTTTGCGTCCGCTTGGCCGGGCGCCTGCGGTATAGGCGTTTTCGGATGCGTGACGTCTCCTGGAGTCCTGCGAGGTCCTGCGAGCTCGCCTGGCACGAATCCATCTGAGAGCAACGCGTGCGTGTGCCTTGCCGCCAGGGGATTTGTGGTCGGGTGGGCCGTTCTCCTGCGGTGCGCGAGTGCTTCGTGTCCACACAGCGGACACGGCCGGTTCTGCAACCTATGTGGCTGGTGGAAAGCGTTGAAATTCTGCGGTTCTTGCTCGTCTCCCTATGCCTCGGCAGCGTTCAGTGTCCGCTGTGTGGACACCGATCGCCGCTCATCCGCCGGCCTGTTGGCAACTCACGATGGCGTCAACGGCGGAGGTTATCCCGTGGTCTTAATGCACCTTCTGGTGCTGGGTGCTTTCTGGCCGTTCTTTGGGGTGGTCATTTTGCTAAAGAGACGTCTTAATGCACCTTCTGGTGCTGGGTGCTTTCTGGCCTCAATGAGCATCGCGCGGGCAGCACACAAAGATGTCTTAATGCACCTTCTGGTGCTGGGTGCTTTCTGGCCACCCCCAAGAAGGGGCGCGAGCCCTCAATGTTCAGTCTTAATGCACCTTCTGGTGCTGGGTGCTCTCTGGCTCCTGCCTTTGGGAGTGGTGTCGTTGCGCCACTTCCGGGGGCTGGAGCGCCACCGGCTCCGCAAGCACCCCGCGGGGCTCGCTGGCGCCGCCCCTATTTAACCATTTTTCGGCGTCCTGACGCCAAGCGCCACCGACGGCACCTGGAGTACCTTCAGCCACAAGCTTCCAACGACGTCAAGCCAAAAGGTCGACGTTCCCGCCTGTGACTGTCGACACGTCCTGCTTCTGTCGTCGGACGAGTGGGACTTCAGTCTTCCCTCGGCTGGGGTGCACAAAGTGTCCGACAGGAAGTGTCTTGATGTGCCTTCTGGTGCTGGGTGCATTCTGACGCACCACGTTGTACGTAGATGGGCTGCGGGACTGCCGGTCTTAATGCACCTTCTGGTGCGAGGTGCTTTCTGACGCTGAGTGAACCCTGTTTTGACATCAGATATGCCAAGTCTTAATGCACCTTCTGGTGCGGGGTGCTTTCTGGGTGTACAAGAGGAGAAAGAGAGGCACAATAAAGCACGTGTCTTAATGCACCTTCTGGTGCGAGGTGCTTTTCTGACGGAACCTGGCTCCCCGAGGGATGGCGGTTCCTCGTCTTAATGCACCTTCTGGTGCTGGGTGCTTTCTGACAGGTGCATCGTCAGCTGCGGGCCTCGGTGACTGGGTCTTAATGCACCTTCTGGTGCTGGGTGCTTTCTGACAAGAAGTTCATGGAAAGCAAGAGGCGTCGCCAGACAGGTCTTAATGCACCTTCTGGTGCTGGGTGCTTTCTGACCTTTCTTCTTTAAATCGGAAGATAGCCGTCGCCAAGGTCTTAATGCACCTTCTGGTGCTGGGTGCTTTCTGACTTGAACATGCTCGCTCAGTATAGGTTCCGAACTGAGTCTTAATGCACCTTCTGGTGCTGGGTGCTTTCTGACAGTTATAACGTGATCGACCAGTACAACTTTGAGAATGGTCTTAATGCACCTTCTGGTGCTGGGTGCTTTCTGACCCCTGCCTCTGGGGGTGGCGTCGTTGCGCCACTTCCAGAGGCTGGAGCGCCACCGGCTCCGCAAGCACCCCGCGGGACCGGCGGCACCGCCCCTATTTAACCACCTTTCGGCGTCCTGACGCCAAGCGCCACCGACAGCCCTTCGGGAGCCTTCAGCTACCAACTTCCGACGACGTCAAGCCAAAAGATCAACGTTCCGACCTGTGACTGCAGACATAACCCGCTGTGGCTGTGGTGGAGGTGGAACCGGGCCCTGGACTCGGCGTCAAGGGCGTTTCCCCCGCCGAGCCGCCCGGCTGCCCAGCTTGTCGACGAGCAACCAGATCCCACCGCCGATGAGAACCGACCCGATAAGACCGAAGCCAAGAATCCATCCCCATCCTGCGTCCCAGCCGCCGATGTGCTGGTGCCGGACCGCAATGCCCTTAGCGGCCTCCCAATTGGACCAGATCTCCAGGAATACGCTCAGGGGCAGGCCTATGAAGGTCAGAACTGCCAGGGCGATCTCCATGATCCGCGTGGAGCGGGCGCGCTCCTCCTCGGCCTTCTGGTCGTCGCGACCGATGCGCATCAGCACGTTCTCCCGGAGCCTGTGCGCCTGATCCCTGGCCTCCTCAACCAGCAGGGGAATCCGGTAGGTGTCCAGCAGGTAGGTCAAGAAGCCGTCGAGCTGCCTGTCGGCGTCGGTCATCATGGTCCACTGCTCGGAGACGACGAACCCGACCGCCTCCGAGTCGAGCTCGATCACACGATCCACCTCATCCGCGGCACGCGGCTGTACATCGGCCAGACGAGCCATGAGCGAGGACGCTCGGTATTGCTGAAGCAGCATGAGCAGAATCGCCTCGACAAAACGTCCCTCAACCTGTGCCAGAGGGAAGAACCCTCCTGCTGAACCTGACAGAAGGAGCACCCATGGGATCCTGCGTAGGCCGTCCAAGTCTGTGAGAGCCGGTGGAGCTGCTGAGCACGCTGCTCGAAGAGCCCATCCTGGAAGGTCTCGTCGGTGCGTCGAGGGAGGTGCCCCCACCGCCACGAACTGATGATGATCCGTTCCCTCGTCATGCCCGATTCGGGATCGGTGACGGACTGCCTGAGCCCCCGGTATTGCTCACCCGCAGTCCTTTCCTGCTCGGTACGCGCGTCAGAGTCGTCCAGCTCGAAGCCCTTTCCTTGCTCCGAGGCGACGACGTCGTACGGCACGTAGGTGATGGTGTAGGGGTCGATATCCTCGAGACCGTTCACGTCAGTGGCGCCGAAGCCGTGACCGACGTCGTCCGGGCCGTGTCCGGACAGGACGGAGAGGACTCGACTCACCTCATAGACGAGTTCCTTTCTCCCCCTTGGCTCCTGCGTGAGGTTGCGGACCCAGGAGAACGCCTGAGGGCTCGACGGGTCGCGCAGAACCAGGTGCATGGCGATAAGCACCTTCGTTGCCGTCTTCGGGGCGGGGCGATTGCCGGAGGAGCCGGAGGAGATACTCACGGTCTCGATTCTGAGAACGTCCCACGCAAAGGCCGCGAGAGGAGCGGCACCGTGGCTGGTCCGGTTCTTCTCGCTGATGAATACGGGTGAGAGGTCCTCGTAGACATAGTGGCCGCGGTGCTCAGCGGAGAGCATCCGTTTCCTCACCGGCTCGCGCAGCCGGCGAGATGCCCCGTCGAAAACGGTCGGCCCACTCCTCCGGTGATCGGTACCGGGCCTGGGGCGAAGAGGCGTCGCCACTGCTCCCACTGTCCGGGCAACTCCCACGGCACGACGACGATGACGCGTAAGGCGTTGTCGTCCTCAGCGTCAATCTCCATGAGCTCCGTCGGCGTGCGCACATCGATCTGACTCATTGGCCCGGCCTCCGACTCGTCTCAAAGCGGTGTGAAGAGCCCTCTCCATGGGGAGGCGAGGCGACGTGCCGCAATGACGCGCCCCCTGTGCGTCCCGGACGAGGTCGTCGGGCCAGACAAGATCAGTCCGCTCGGCTAAGTGCTCGGCAAGTGTACGGCTCGTGATGTACACCGTGCCCGGCTGGGGATCGGGGAGAGGAGGATCGACGTCGTGAAGTACCGCGCCCGCAACGAGCGGCACGGTACGGACGGTATGAGCTGCCGTCGGTGAGTCCTCGGGACTTGATGGATCGACGACGTGAAGCGTCTCCAGCCGGCCTTTGGACAAAACGAGGCGCGGCACTATCCCGGATGCGGGGATGCGCAGCTGCTCCCCGCACCGAGATCGAGGACGACGTCGTGCGGCGTGAGATTGATGAGGCGCTGCGGCGGACCGTAGGCGCGCTGTGGGCCGGTGCCGATCACGGCTTCTCTCCGTAGCCGGTCCTCCCCAGCGCCTCCACCTGGTCTCGCAGCGACTGGAGTCTCGTTCCCCAGTCACTGGGATAAACTCCGTGCTCCCGTTCAACTGCGGAGATAGTGCAACGCAATAGATCCGCATACGTATATGAGTCCCTCTGCTTGTATCCGCTTATGGTGTGTCTAACTGCCTCTGTGAGCTGCCTTGCGTCCGTGGGCTACCGGGAGCTTGTTTCGTGTGCTATTCAAAAGGCTGAGGAGAATACTGGCGTTCTCGCGATCGAGATCATCAGTGTGTGAAGTGCGCCTGGTATCGTCGCTGCTGTTGTTGCCCGGCCTGGACAGTATAACTGGTTCTTTGAAGTCGGGGGCCCCTTAAATCGTCCTGACGGTGGACGAATCAACTCGGCAACGATAGCGTGAGGCGTACCTGCGCGTCAGGGAGGAATTTGATCCATCAGGCTCGCTGCCGCACTCATCGTTCCCAGGATGACACGGGTGAAGTCGTCGAGGTTCTGTGCTCTCACTGCCTCACTTAACTCGCCTGCTAGATCTATGGCTTCATGTGAAAGTGCTTCCATTGCTGGATCGCCCAAGGTGAGAAGCCTGCTGGCAGTTAGTAGGTCGAAGCGGTCAAGACAGTATGCGGTTGCTTTCAGGAGTGCCTGGCGAACATCACGGTCGAGGCCTAGCTGGTGAACCTGAACGGCTTCTCTTGACTCTCCTGCGTCAGCGTCCTTGCTGTTGACCATCGACAAGAGGAATACGGGAACTCCGTGTTTGGCGCCAAAGGTCTGAGCCGCACGGAGCAGACTGATGACGGCCGCCTTCTCTCCCAGGACTGTCACGACAACGGCGCGAGGTCGTGTGGCGCGTTTCCTCAAGCCAGTGCTCTGCGGTCCTGCTCAGTTCCTCCATTGTTGAAGATATGGTTCCCGAAGAGACTCCGGGACTGAGTGATCGACTCTCCGTAGTCGTGGACGTCGACGGAGGTTTCGTCCAGATTCCAGGGGGAATCGGAGGCTAGATGATCTCCGTGTTTTATCTCCTCCTTTATTCTGCGCCCCTCGCTGATGCTCGAGCTGGAGCATGCAATGAAGGCGCTTAGCGTGAAGGGTTCGGGAACGGCGCAGGCTTTGCCGTAAGGTATCGCTCGGTTCTGACGTGAGAAGGGAGGTGGTAATGGGTTTTCGTTCTATTTCGGTGGGTTCGTCGGCGCCGGAGGGAGGGGTTGGTGGTGGGGGCACTTTTCCCTGGGCGGTGAGCAGGCACAGTCATTTGATGGGACTGACAGCCATTTCGGCGGTTCTCCGACTTCTCGTCTTACCTGCTTCTGGAGGGTGTTGGAGGTGAGGTCTCTCGATGGCGACTCAAGGTTGTGCGTCGCATACTTTCCTAAGTCGTTCAGATCGCATTGAGCTGCCAGCCAGGACTCCGGCTCCTCCAGTGGGTGAGCCTTCGCACCCTCCTGGAGGCGTCCAATGACTTTACCAAGCTCTTGTCTCAGGTGCTTGTTAGACTGCTTATAGGAAGTGTCTGTGTAGCTGTGGGTGTCCCGAAGATGCTTGTACTTAGCGAGTATCCAAGCCCTCAGGGTCATTCCGGCGGCAAGGTCGCCGCGGGCGACATCTGCTTGAAGAACCTGCGCGAAGTCCTCGGCCGATGGCTCCGAATCCAGCTCGCCCATGACCCGACGAACCGCGTCGGCGGCCTTCTTCACCTCCGTGTCGATGCGATTGGATTGTTCATAGATATCATCCAGAACCGTCGGCAGCCCGAGCCCCATGAGCCAGCCCCGTAGCGGATCTGCGTTGACCGACATTGGGACCAGGGGGAGATCCTGGCCGCCTGTTCCTTCCTCGATGCGGTCGACGAGCACGAGTGACCACTCATCCTGATGGGTGGCAGCCGCTACCCCGGCCGCCTCGGCGAGGAACCGCAGTAGCCCCTCCCGCCATGGCTAGCAGGACGTGCCCGTCATGCGCGCCGATCCTCCGCTCCAGCCGCGTGATGCTCTCGCTGCTCACTGCCAGACTCGGCAGGGATGCAGGCGTTGTGGATGATGATCTTCCTTGTCCCAGCAAGATCGGCCGCTTCGGAGGACGCGATTCGCAGCGCATCAACTAGTGTGCGTGCGAGCCCGTCGGTCGGCGTGTCCCCGCCTTCCACCCCGATGATGAGCACCTCGGTGGATTCTTCGCGGCTCTTGCCGGACGCGTGCCGGAGATCGCTCTGAGCTCTTTCTGCAAGGCGCTGCCCGAGTGGAGGGCGGGGCTGCTGTTTGTGTCATCGCGATGTGAGCCTGATCGAAGTCGACATCGAAAAGACGCCGTGTGACCTCGGGGGTTTTGTGCATTTCTTGAGTTCTTCTGCTCTTAAAAGGGCCGATGTTGTCTGGGTCGTTACAGGGGGATGGTGCGCCGAGGTCGGCATGGCCTGCGATATGAACAAGCAGCATGATTGACTCTTCTCCTTTGAATGGTGTAGGCACACCCCTTGAGGTGCTGGAAACGATGTTCGCGTCAGCATTCTCTGCTGCTGCCTGACTGTTTACTTGGTGGGTCGGTTGAGAGGTGGTCGCCTGCTCCCGTAACAGTGCCACACCGGAGGCGGGCGCGCAGAGTTTCTAGTGAGGTTGGATGCTGGCATGTGTCGTTGGCTCAGCAGGAAAACCGATGAACGTAGACCCTGCATGGCGATCTTTGTCAAGGACGTCATTGTTCTGGTCAAACACTCGCCGTACCGACCGGGTGTCTGGTAAGACTGTTTCCGGACGCACAGCCGCGCCGCCGTTCGAACGGAGTTGACGATGCACCTTGTCATGCTTGAAACCAACGGGAATCAGCGCTTCATCTTCTTCTCACCACGACTGCGGGACAGCGTCGGTGCATCCTCCCTGCTGACCAAGCTCGAACAATGGACTGCGCATGAGCTTCTCGCTACTGGTGCGGCCGTAGCCTGGCGCACGGCGTGTGGACTGCCCGACGACCGGGAACCGCACGAGTCCCAGTGGGTCTCCAAGTCCTCTGGCAAGGTCATCTTCCTCGTGGACTCTGCCCAACAGGCCAAGGACGTCATCGGCGCCGTGACGCGTACGGCTCTCGCCAAGGCGCCGGGCATGGACGTCTCCGGCGTCTTCATCCCTCTGCCCGGGCCGTCAGACCCGCAAGACTCTGACACCGCCTGTGTCACCGAGAGCGCGCTCAAGGAAATCCACGTGGAAGCCGCCCGCCACGCCCTCCAACGCCCGCCCGCCGAGGCGCGCTTCGCTCAGGTTCCCTTCCTCGCTCGTGCCAGGACTCCTCCTGCCCGCCTCTCCGCCGCTGGCCACCCGGGACGAGGCCAAGGATGATCGCCAGGATGCGTTGTCGCTGGCCTCGCGTGTCCGGCGCTACCGGGCGTACCAGGCACGACTCGATCTCCTGGAGACGGGGGTCAAGCGCCGTTCCGACCTCTCAGACAAACAAGCACTGCTCATCCGAGACCCGACGATGCTGGCCAAGAAGCTCCACAAGTTTTTCGTTGAGGGCATCGAGCCGGTAGGTGATGAGGGGCAGGCCTGAGCCCGAGGAGAGTATCTCGCGGGGAGTAGAGGAACTCCGTCCGCTTGAGCACGCCATCCAGTCCAACCCGGATGCCAGCAGCACCGCTGACTCGGACACCGACTCCGGCGACTACACCTTCCTGTCCAAGGTCGCTGTCATCCACATCGACGGCAACGGCGTCGGCGGCATCATGAAGAACCTCAACGAGGCGAAGAAGCGTGTCCCACAGGACGATGTTCAGGATCAGATCGGCTGCGACCGCAACGACCCCGACGCGCTGCGGCGCTTCCTCCGGAGGTCAACAGGCATCTGGATGACGCCGTCACACCCGCCTTCGCCGCCGCCTGGACGCGTATCGCCGAGCTGTCCCGCCATGACGACGACCGGGCCGGGCGTCGTCACACCGCCATCCCGTTGTTCCGGTGATCCTGAGTGGTGACGACGTCACCGTCATCACCAGCGGCGACTACGCCTCCCTTCGCCGCCGCCTACCTCCGCCACTACGAGGAGGCCACCGGCAACGACCCGATCCTGCGCTACCTCACCCCGCCCAAGGGCCAGGACACCGGCCCCATGACCGCCGCCGCCGGCGTCGCCATCGTCAAACGCAACTTCCCTTCCACATCGCCTACGAGCTGGCCGAGAAACTGGTCAATCGCGCCAAGAAAGTCGGCAAGACGGCGTGCCCACCGTGCTCAACGCTCGACTACCACGTCCTGTTCGACACCACGGTCCTCGACCCCGACGAGGCCATACGCGGCTACGAGCGTTTCACCACCCGTCCCTTCCGCCTGCTCACGACGACACGCCGTCGGCCCCGCGCACCTGCAACGCCGGCTCCAGAACCGCCGGCTCCGGCGGCGGTGAGGACAGCACATCCGCCAGCTCCTCGACGAACGATCTTCGCCACGAGTCCTGGGAGGCGACCTGCCAGCGCGTCGCCCGATTGCAAGGGGTGCCCCTCGGCAGCACCGACGAGAGCCGGAACGAGACCGACCCCGAACCGTTCCCACGCACCCGGGCGGCGCGCATCCGCGGCCTGCTGTCCGCGGACATGCGGGAACGAGCCGCTCATCGCGACGACGAGGTGACGGACGCTCCGACCGCTGAGGCCGCGGACCGCGAGACTCCGGGCTCCGAGGCGTCTGAGAAGAAGGAGGACTGGGTCCCTCCGTCGCTCGTCAACGCCTGGAACGAGTGGAAGGCGGCCCGTGAGGATGTCGGCGGCTGGATCGACACCGAGCTCGGCGGTCTGGGCGCCGTGCTCGACCTCCTGGAGCTCTCCGACCTCCTCCCGCCTCCTTCTTCCCCAGCCTGGGGGAGGCACTCAACACCGCATCGGAGGCCACCGAATGAGCCCCTCATCCCCGACCTCCTTCCCCTGTCGGTCACCTTCCACTCCGACTGGGGCGTCACCACCGGAACCGGCGTCGCCGGCGGCGTGGACTCCGTCGTCGAGGAAGGACGAGCGCGGCCTTCCGATCGTAGCGCGCGACCGTGCTCGCCGGCGTCGTGCGGGAGCAGTCGCTCCTCGCGGCCCAGGCCCTCGACGATGGCGACCCCGGCGGCTCCCTGGCGCGCCTTCGCCTCCGCACTGTTCGGCTCCGACCTGGCGCCGCGGCTCGTCGTCTTCTCCGACGCCAGGCTCATCGACCCGCCGGCCGACCCCACCGATCTCATCCACGAGGTCGTCTCCCTGTCCATCGATGAGAGGACCGGCACGGCGCGCGAGGACTTCCTGAGGATCTTCGAACGCGTCGGCGCCTGCCGACTGCGCGGAGAGGTCACCCTGTCTGACGTCGACCAGGACGGACGCCCCCTGACCTGGAGCGACGAGCAGCGCGACGCCGCCGAGCTCCTCCTGGCCCTCTCCGGGCTGCTGGTGCGCGCAATCGGCTCCAACCGGGCAGTCGGCGACGGCGTCTGCGACGTCCTCATCCACGCCGACCACGAGCCCGGCGACACCCGGGCCGTCAAGGACCGGGTGCCGCACACAGCTGGGCAGGTGGAAGGGGTACGGAGCCCCGCAGCCTCCCGCGGCGGACGCGGCCGCTGCGGCCGCCCCGGTCCTCAGGACGAGCTCTGAATCCACCGCCGCCGGCGCCTTCCACGAAGCGACCCTGACGATCGACCTGCGAACCCCGGTGGTTTCCTACGAGGTCCCCATGTCCAACGAGATCCGCTCCTGGACTTCCTGCGCGGCACCGTCCTGCTGCCCTGGGTGCACCGGCTCATCACGCGCACCGTCGCCCAAACCCCCGGCGCATCGGAGGCCCCTCGTCCGGGAGGTCCGCGACGCCGTCGTCAACGGGGAGCTGCTTGTCTCCGACGGCGTCGTCTCCTACCAGGGGAGCGTGGGCTGCCGATGCCGCTGGTGTTCTCCACCCCAAGGTTGGCCAAGGAGCCGAGAGCCAGGAGCCCCAGACGGCTGAGGGCGAGGGCGACGAGGAGATGCGCGTCTGCAACCGGATGCGCGCCGAGGAGCCCGAGAACGAGGTCCACAAGCCGCTGCGCAACGGATACGTCTTCCCGACCGTCGGCGCGAAGGGCGCCCCGGCGCTCATCGGGCGGCAGTCCACGGCGCACGACGCCGCCACCGGGGCGGCCAGGGACGGCCAGCTCTACCTGGTGCGGGCGCTCCCGGCGGGCCTGAGCCTCCAGGCGACGGTGACGGTCTCGACCCGCCTGTACCAGCGGATCGGTGAGCAGTTGGAGGCCCTCGCCGGCACCGGGCACCGGGCCCGCCTCGGGGCGCGTCGCCTCAGCGGCACCTTCGGGGAGACCGAGTGCACCCTCTCGGCCTTCGCTCCGAGCCCGGCGCCCCAGGTGGTCGACGCCGAGGACACGACGATCTGGTTCACCTCCGACGTACTGGCCCGCTCAGCCCGGCTCGGCCCGGGCGGGAGCCTGACCGACCTGCTCGCCGCCTTCGAGCGGGCCGGCGCCCCCATCGAGCTCGCCGAGGCGGACGGGACTCGCTTCAACGCCGGGGTCAGGCACCGGCGCGTGGACTCCTGGTCCGCGGCGAGCCACCAGCCCCGGGCCACCCGCATGGCCATCCAGGCCGGCTCGGTCCTCAAGGTGAGAACCACCGCCCCGGAGACGCTGGCCGCTCTGGCGGCCGTCGGCATCGGGGGAGCTGCGGGCGCAGGGCTTCGGGCGGTTCGTCGTCGGGCATCCTCTGCTGGAGAAGGAGACGTTCACACTGAGGAGCCTTCACGGGGAGGACCTCGCACCGACCGCTGATGGTGCTGCGGCATCGAAGGAGGCTCAGCGATGAGCGTGACCCGCTATGAGCTCACCGTCCACCTGGTGACGGACGCGCCCTCCACTCGGGAGGCATCGACGAGGTGGTCGACCGCAGCCGCGACCCAGAGGATAGGACCACCGTCGCCCGGCGATTCGCCCGCGACGGTCACGGCCGTCCGGTCCTCACCGGGCGCTCCGTCAAGGGTGCCCTGCGAGCGGCCTGCCAGCGATTCCTCGAGGAGCGTGGCGGCGCCGTCGGACTGACCGAACGCGAGCTGCGGCAGCTGTGGGGCGATGACGGAACCCGAGGGGCCGGTTCGGCGGCGCCGCTGCGGGCCTCGGCGATCACCGTGCACACGGTCGAGCTGCCCACCGAGGGCTGTCAGAGGGATGAGGAGCACAAGGTCATGCTCCCGACCCGGATGGGCAACGCCATCGACCGGTACTGGGGCTCAGCCGGCGATACCGCGCTGTTCGAGCACGAGTACCTGCCCCGTGGCAAGGAGCTCGCCCTGACCATCACCGCGGAGGCCGGGCTGCCCGACGGCGTCGAGGTGCCTCAGGGCGATGTCGCCCCGCCCGGGCCGGAGCAGGTCGAGAAGCTCTTCGCGCTCATCATCGGGCTCATCAAGGACGGCAGGGTCGCCTTCGGCGGCCGGCAGAACGCCGGGTGGGGGAGAGTAGCCCTCAGTGACTCGAAGAAGGCCCGGACCCTCACCAAGGCGGAGCCGGGCAGCCGGGCAGGACTGGAGGAGTGGCTCTCCGGCGCCGGCGGGCGCTCGGTCGACGTCGCCCCCGTGGACTGCGGGGGCAGCGGCCGGATGCGGATCGAGATCACCTGGGACAGCCCTACCGGGATCCTCGTGGCCGAGTCCCAGGATGACGGCTCCCAGGAGGATTCCGACGCCGGAGCCGCAGACGGAGTGCCGGAGGGCGCGGACTCTGAGGAACCGAAACCGACCCGCCCTCTGCGCGCCGGCCCGGAGGAGACCGACCCGATCGTGCTGCCCGGAAGCTCCGTCCGCGGCGCGCTGCGGACCCGGGCGACGCGGATCGCCCGCACCATCCTGCTGGCGAAGAAGGACCCGAGCACGGAGGCCGACTGGTCGGGCGCCGGCGTCCACGAGCAGCTGGCGCAGGATCCGAGCCTGGTGCGGGACCTGTTCGGCTCGACGACGCACCGTGGCGCGCTGACGGTCCTCGACACGCTCGCCGCCAAAGACGGCCCGAGCCGCAAGGTCACGCACAACGCCGGCGACCGGTGGACCGGCGGTGTCGCGGATGGGTTGCTCTACAGCGAGGAGGTCTACGACTCCACCTGGAACAGCATCGTCGTCGAGCTCGACCTCGACCGGCTGCTGACCAATGCGCGGGCGGGCCTGGAGGAACCTGATGGGCAGGAGGACAGCCGTGGCGAGGACCGCAGTCGCGCCGCCTTCTGCCTCCTGGGGCTGGTAGCTCGCCGAGCTGGCCGCCGGGACGCTCCCGCTGGGGAGCCGCGGCACCCGGGGCATGGGACAGGTCGAGGTCAAGGCCATGGCCGTGACCGGCGGCAAGGGCCTGGGGATCGAGAACTGCTCCCTCAAGGCGGAGGACGGTGCTGGCGAGTCGCTTCCTCGGCTGATTCTGAAGGGGCTCAGAGACGTGAGCTCCGGGATCGAGAGGAATCCGATGGCCGGAGCCGGCTGGGAGGGATGGTCCTCCTACCTGGTGGGCAGCAGCGAGAGGCCGCTTGAGGACAAGGAGGAGCGGGATGCCTGAGAAGACGTGGGAGCCGGAGCCGTTGCGAGAGGCGGTCTGGAAGGACATGCCCGGCGCGGGATCCGAACAGCCCGGGGGCGCTGAGCTTCAACGGGTTCTTGAACGCGCCGAGGACCTGGGAGGCGAGATCAACGGCGTGGCCTACACGACCAGCGGCGCCTACTCGGTGAGAAGGGCGGGGGCTTCCGGGCTCACCACCCTGATCGAGAAGGATGGCCAGGCCGGTTCCCGGGAGCAGGAGATCGACCTGGACACGGTCTACGAGCTGCGCCTGTGGCGGGTGATGGGCAAGAAGACCGACGGCGGCGGCAACGTCGCCGGCGAGGACGGCGTCCTGGCCCATGAGCTGCGGTGGCTGAACGGCAGTGGGGCCGCGGAGATCGTGGTTGGCGCGTCCCGTGAAGGTCTCCCGGGCGGCAGCGACTGCTGGGTTCGGGACAACAGCTACCTCCAGCACGGAGAGAAAGGCGACGTCATGACCAGCATCGAGGTCTTCACCGTGGAGGAGACGTACGGAAACACCGTATTCGCCGACGAGCTCATGACCGGAAGGTGGGGCTGACATGACCGCGTTCCAGCCGTTCCACTCCGCCGTCAACCGGATTCCGGTTCTCAGACCAAAAGTCCTTGATCTTGTGGATCGAAAGGCACTGCCCGCCGACCTGTTCGGGGACCAGGAGCCCCCGGCGCACGATCACCTGTCGTCGAAGCGCTGGTCGGGGTCGATCGATCTGGAGCTGACGGTGAGGACTCCTCTCGTCTACGGCGAGCAGAGGGAGAACCCCGGCGGCGGCACCCAGGTCGAGGTCCCCACGGATCAGCAGGGGCGCGTGGTGTTCCCGGGGACGATGGTCAAGGGAATGCTGTCGCGTGCCTATGAGGCACTGACCGCGTCCCGATTCAGAGTATTCGAGGAGCATGCCAAGCCGCTCACCTACAGGGCGGATGTCGCTGATGCGTTGCGCCTCGTCCCGGTACGGGTCGTGGAGGTGAAGGACAAGGATGGGGGAATCGTCGTTGAGCTGTTGCGCGGCAGCACCGGGGACGGGGACGTGGAGTACAAGGATCAGTTCGATCATCGCCCGTTCCCCATCATGCTCGCCGCTTCCCTCCAGGACGGAGGAAGAGGGCATGCTAAACGTGGGAGTGGATTCAATGAGACGCAGTTCCGTGCGATGACGAGGCATGAGAGCAAGGTGCGTTGTGATCTGGCTCTGTGCCTGCATCCACGGGGAGGTCATTATGCGTACTGGCAGGTGGTCGGCCTGTACGACGGTCGGGGGAATCCCGTCTGCGCCTTCGATGTGCGGAACGATATAGACGTCGTGGGCGAGCGCAATGATGTGACGGGATACGTCTATCGCACAGCGAGGGACGGGGATCAAGCCTCAGATGTGTTTCCTCGAAAGCATGATGAACGGGTGTTCTTCGATCTCTCTGAGAGTCCTGAAAGGCTCGAAGTGGACCGGAGTGTCGTTGAGGCCTATCGCGGAGTCGTCGACAGCTATGCGCAGCAACGTGAGGAGAACGACCTCCAGCCTGGGATGCGTCCGAACCGCTTCACAGGTGTGGACTCCGAAACCCTCCTTCACGTGGGAGCCCTGGCATACGCCGTCCTCTCCGACGATGAGACCGCCGTGGAGGAGCTGGTGCCGACCATGGCGGGACGTCGCTCGTATTGTCTGAGCCCCCGCAGTCTTGCTGAGGAGCAGCGTGTTGCTCCACTTGGGGCCGCCGCAGAGGCGTCAGCCGCCGACAGGCTCTTCGGGTACGTCGTCCCCGACACGCGTGAAGGCGCTGAAGACGGTGACGTTGCCGCCAGGGGGCGGCTCACCTTCGGGCAGGTGGATACCTCCTCTGTTGTCTTGAGGCGAGACGAGACCCCATTGCTCCTCTTCTCTCCCCTAAACCGGCTTCTGCTCGCAGATTCCTGACCGACAGGAATGGTGAGACTCCTCGGAACGCGGGGAAGGTTCTACGGCGCTCAGAGTATTTCAGGCCCGGACAGCATCTTGGCGTGGCGGTGCACCCGATCCATCGCTCGATCCTGGGCTCGGAGGAGTTCCCCGCGTCAGCGACGCGAGCTCCCCGTCAGGAAGGAGTGACCCAAGGGGAGAATCTTCAGATTCAGTCGGTGGTGAAGACATGGATTCGTCCCGGAAGCGTCCTACGGTGCCGGATGCGGTTTGAGAACCTGTCTCGCAACGAGCTCGCCGCCCTGGTCTGGCTGCTGGAACCTGCGAATCTTGTCCCGGCGTCGGAGCAGAACGCGGAAAAGAGTAAGACCGGCTATCTTCGCGTCGGGCTTGGCAAACCATTGGGTCTCGGTGCCGTTGAAGTGCGCATGGTGAAGGACGGGCTTCGAGCCGTGAACGTGGGCGGTGAGAACGATCTTACTGAGGCATATCAGAACCTGTCAGGCTGCTTGGGCGTCACTGAGACGGTGCATCGTCCTGCGGACTTCGCACTGAAGATCAACCCGGCCGCCTTGCCGTGGGTTCAGGCTCTCCAACGCGCGTCCTTCGGGTACTCGGACGGCAGGCCTGTCCGTCACATGCTGCTCAATGAGAACCAGGAGAACAACAAGGTCGATCGCTACGGAGATCCTAAATGCGGTTTGAGCCCGGTCGACATGTTTGGGGCCGGAGACACGAAGCTTCTTCAGGTTCCTGAGCCCTGAGCGTCGCAACGGGCGACGGCAGCATCGTGGAGGGCGCCAAGGCGGCCATCACGGCAACACTCATCACCACGGCCGGCGGCACCTGATCGTCGCACAGGATACGGGCGTCGTCGCCGGGCGGGGTGCGCTGGTGAGCCGCGCGTACTCGGCGTGCCGCCGGCTCACCACACTCCTCGGTACAGCCCGGCGTCGTCGAGCGCGGGCGCGGTCCCGTGGACCTCGCTGCGTGACAGGCAGGAGCCGCACAGCGGGTAGAGGTGGATGACGTCGTCGGTCGGGTTGATGATCTCGGTGACCTGCCGGCGTACCTCGTCGAGCTCAGCGGGCTCCAGCCGCAGCTGGAAGACGGACTCCTGCAGCCGGTAGCCCCAGCCCTCCAGCGCGGCCGCCAGGCGAGCCCGCCGCGTATCGGAGGCGATGTCGTAGGCGAGGATGACGATCATCGCCATGAGGCACCGGTCCACTCGTAGCCGGGTTCGGTGATGGCTCGCCCGAGGAGCTGGGCACCATGGTGGATATGGCGGCGCCAGGTGCCCGCGAAGCCGGGCATGGCGCCCTTGACCTGCCGCTGGAGCGTCGCCTCGTACCCGTCGACGAGCGTCTTCTTGCCCTTGCTGTTCAGCCACACGCCCTCGCCGTCGGGAGAGGTGGTGGCGTGCTCCGGGCGGAGCCGCTTCGAGCGCAGTAGGGACAGGACGGTGCGGTCCACCAGGAGCGGCCGGAACTCCTCCATGAGGTCCAGGGAGAGGCTGGGGCGCTTGTCGGTGGAGGCGTGCAGCACCCGAGCGAGGGCTCGAGCCCGGCGGCGAGCAGAGCTCCCGTGCACTCGGCCAGCAGGATCGCGTAGGCGTAGGAGAGGGCGGCGTTGGCCAGGTCCTTGGGAGGACGGCGGCTGCGCCCATCGAAGGCGACCTCCGGTGGGACCAGCCCGGACAGGCAGCCGAAGTAGGCCGTTGAGGCGGCGCCCTCCAACCCCATGAGCTCTTCGACGTCTGCGGCCTGCTCGGCGTCGTCGGCCAGCTGCCGAATGGTGGTGCAAGGCGTCTCGACGTCGCTTCCCTGGCTGCGCCGGCCGGTACGGTGTAGCACGGAGACCTGGTGTCGCATCTTGGCCCGCACGATGGCACGCGCCAGTGGGAGGCGGGCATCGTCGTCGGTGGCGAAGGACGCCTGGGTCAGGAGCCGACGGGCGCTGGCCGTCGAGCGGGGTCCGGCGAGCTGGCCCAGGTAGCCGCCGTGGCGGGAGAGGAAGATGACGTCGATGTCGTTGTACAGCGCCCAGGATCGGGCCCCGGATGACAGCCCGACGGCGCCGGTGAGGACGATCCGGCTGACGGCCCGGCGGGGGATGGAGACCTGCGGCAGGCCGTCGGCGCCGTCGACGACGAGACGGTTCTGGCTGACGTGGACGCGGGCGCCGTCGCGGCCGACGTAGACCACCTGGTCCGGGTCGGGGCGACCCTTGATGTCGTGGCGGGGGTTGACGGGCGGGAAGCTGCGGGAGAAGTCTGTCCCCAGGTAGCAGAAGCCCTCATCGAAGCTGGTCGTGGCGGTTTTCTCCTGGTTGAGTCGGAGTCCTCTGGGCGTCAGGAGGGTGTCGAGGAGCTCGAGGGGCCTCCAGCAGGTCGGGTTCATGGGGGCTGCAGATGACGATGTCATCGGCGAGCGGGCGTAGCCGCAGCCCGCGTCGCCCATGGCCCGGTCGACGTCGGTCAGGCCAGGTTGGCCAGGGAGTGGGGACAGGCAGGAGCCCTGGGCGATGCCGCGGTTGCGGGTACGCCGCTCGCCCCTGGCGCGCCGCGGTCGGGCGATGAGCCGGATGAGGTCGATGGTGCGCGGGCAGCCGGCGATGGGGGAGAGGGCGGCCAGGGCGTCCTCGATGTTGAGGTTGGGGAAGTAGTCCTCGATGTCGGTGCGCAGGACGTAGCGGTAGCCGGCGTCCCGCAGCCTGGCGAGGTGGTCGACGGCGTCGTCGGTGCCGATGCCCGTCCGGTAGGCGAAGGAGCAGGGGGACATGGCGAGGTCGGCCTTGTGGGTGATCGTGTTGACGACCGCGCGCTCGACGACCCGGTCCCGGATGGAGGGGATGTGCAGGGTTCGGACCTCCCCGGAGGTGCCCTTGGGGATGCCGAAGCTCAGGAGCGGATCGGGCTCGTAGGTTCCTGATCGCAGGGACTCGGAGGGCTCGGTGAGGAAGTCATCGAGATGCTCGGCGAACTCCTTGGTCTTGCGCTGCAGGATGCCGTCGGAGGCGTCCTTGGCGAGGACCATGCGCCAGCCTCCTTCCAGGCCCTCGCGGGAGCTGAGGCGCTCGAACAGGGTGCCGGTGCCCGACTCGGACGACGTAAATCCGGCTGCGTGCTGGAGCGGGTGAATGTCCTCCCCGAAATACTGGCCCGGTTTCGCGCGATCGGAACGGCGACGACGGCGTGGGCGGGATGGGGGTGGTGGTGTCGTTGACGATGGTGGTGGCAATGGCGGGTCTGGACGCATCATTGCGGCCTTTCAAGGGCGGGAACGTGAAGAAACTCTGAGAACAGGATATAGAGATGACGGCGGACAAGGGTGAAAATCGGCATGCGGTGTCCCGGCGCATGCCGATGTCTGCCTTCATGCACCTTCTGGTGCTGGGTGCTTTCTGACAAGGGAGGTGAAGGGTATGCGTAGCCCACAGGCTTGTCTTAATGCACCTTGTGGTGCTGGGTGCTTTCTGACGGGAGGGTGACCACAAGCGTACTGTTGTTGTCTTAATGCACCTTGTGGTGCTGGGTGCTTTCTGACTCCTTGCCTGGGGGTTAGCGCTCTAACCTTCCTGTCTTAATGCACCTTCTGGTGCTGGGTGCTTTCTGACGCTCTCTACCGGTCAGGTCACCATCGACTCCTTCGGTCTTAATGCACCTTCTGGTGCTGGGTGCTTCTGACCAGAGGAGAGTTCGTCATGAACACCATCGCAAAAGCGTCTTAATGCACCTCTGGTGCTGGGTGCTTTCTGACGCGCCACTGGCTCACGTCGACTGACCGGCTCTACAGGTCTTAATGCACCTTCTGGTGCTGGGTGCTTTCTGACGCGTTCATCATGATTGACCGCACAGTCGTTCGCAACAGTCTTAATGCACCTTCTGGTGCTGGGTGCTTTCTGACTTTGCGATAGACAAGAGAGGTAAAGATCCGTCGGGCCCGGTCTTAATGCACCTTCTGGTGCTGGGTGCTTTCTGACAACAAAAGGAGAGAAAATGACCATTCGCAATCTGCATGTCTTAATGCACCTTCTGGTGCTGGGTGCTTCTCTGACCCCTGCCTCTGGGAGGGGCGTCGTTCGCCACTTCCGGGGGCTGGAGCGCCACCGGCTCCGCAAGCACCTCGCGGGACCGGCCAGTACCGCCCTAGTTTAACCATCTTTCGGCGTCCTGACGCCAAGCGCCACCGACGCCCCCTCGGGCGCCTTCAGCTACCAACTTCCAACGACGTCAAGCCAAAAGGTCAACGTTCCCGACTGTGACCATCGACACGTCCTGCTTCCTCTGTCGGTCCGTCAGGGCTTTGGGTCCCTCGGCAGGGAGCGCGCAAGGCAACCGACGGGAGGCGGCCTTTTGATGCTCCTCGCTGGTGTGCGAGGTGCCTTCGTCGTCAGGATTAAGGGTCATCAGGGTCACGGTATTAGCGTCTTAATGCACCTTGTGGTGCTGGGTGCTTTCTGACAATGAGGTGGATTGAGTTATTGCCGCTATATGCGAAGTCTTAATGCACCTTCTGGTGCTGGGTGCTTTCTGACGGAGATGGCACGTTTCCACCTAGAGTATTTGGAAGAGTCTTAATGCACCTTCTGGTGCTGGGTGCTTTCTGACTTGCTCCAGTTCCGGGGAGTCGCAGCAGCTCACATCGTCTTAATGCACCTTCTGGTGCTGGGTGCTTTCTGACGGCTGGAAATCAGTCAGATGCCCGTCGTAGGGCAGAGGTCTTAATGCACCTTCTGGTGCTGGGTGCTTTCTGACCCCCTGCCTCTGGGAGCGGCGTCGTTGCGCCATTTCCAGGGGCTGGAGCGCCACCGGCTCCGCAAGCACCCTGCGGGACCGGCCAGCACCGCCTCCCCATTTAACCACTTTTCGGCGTCCTGAAGCCAAGCGCCACCGACGCCCCCTCCAGGGTCTCCAGCCACCAACTTCCAACGACGTCAAGCCAAAAGGTCAACGTTCCCGCCTGTAACTGTCGACACATTGTGCTTCCGTGGCTCGGCCGGCGCGCCGCCGGGCCTCTCTCTCCGCCTCCTGCTGGCAGTCGACGCTGAAGAACGTCGAGCCCCTCGAACTCCCCATACAGGCCGCCTCCCTCCGGTAGTGTCGCCAGCGAGAAAAAGGTAGACGGCCTTGCGTCAGCCTCCCGTCACCAGCCGGCGCCGCCGTCGGCCTCCACTGCCGCAACCACCACCATCACGCCGCAAAGGGAGCCCCGTCGAGTGCCCGCCACCGTATTCGTCCGCTTCGATGCGCTCCGGCCCGGTCGAGGCCACACCCCGCCGCCTTCACGCCGCCTGGGGCAGAGTCCTCGACCTCCCCGAAGGAGTCAGCCCCGAGCGCGCCGCCCGCCTGCCCGCCCTCGCTCACCGCCCACCCACGACCAGCCCGGCCCCAAGCCCTACTGCCTGGGCGACGACATGACCCAGACCCTGACGGCCTCGGCGTCGAGCTGCGATTCCTGGACGACCGCCTCCTGGACACGCTCGACGCCTGGCTCGCCTGGGGGCTGGCGTCCTGCCCTTGGCGACGGCGGGCCAGGCCACCATGTCGCCGCCATCGAGGGCCCAGGTCCTCGAACAGGCCGACTGGGAGGACCTCGCCGCCCAGACCGCTGCCACCGCCTGGGACATCCGCCTGCTGACCCCCACCGTCTTCACCTCCCGCGGCCACCACGTCCCCGAGGTCACCGCCGCCTCCCTGGCCACCAGCCTCCACGCGCGCTGGCGCCACTGGTGCCGCCCCCTGGCCCCCGAGCTCCCCGGAGCGCAGCGCTCGCCTCCGTCCTCATCACCCAGGACCGCACCCGCCGCACCGTCGTCGGCCTGGGCATGCCGCGTGCCGACCGCCGCGGACGCCTCTCCAGCCGCCGTACTCCCGCCAGCGTCGGCACCCTCGCGCATCAGCGCCCCCGCCGCCGGCCCCATCACCGCCGTCTTCCCCAGCTCATGGCCCTGTCCCGCTACACCAGCGTCGGCTCCCACAGCGCCTACGGGATGGGCGTCATCGACGTCGTCGCGGACGCACCATAGGGGGCGCGGACGCACCTCCAGGCCGCAGTCCTCGGGCCCTACGGTGCCTCTCGCGGCCAGGGCAGCCTCCAATCGAGCCCGCTCGGCCGGATCTTCCCAGCCACGCCCGGCGCGAACGAGCAAGCGCAATGGGGACCTTTGCCGTGCCATCGGCTAACGTCTGAGGGTCAAGTATGTTGAAGGGACCTACCGCACGATGAAAGATTCTGGGCGTGAGCCCGGCCGCAGGACCTCGGGGAAGCCGGGCAAGGCCGGTAAGAACGACCGCGGCAAGCGTGACCGCAAGCTCCGCGACACCCTGGGCAACCCGTTCCTGTGGCTGGTGCCCTTCCTTCTGGTCGTCATCCTCGGCTGGGCCGTGTTCTCCTCGATGTTCGGCTACCGCACCATCGACACCTCCGACGGCCTGACGCTTCTGCGGGACAAGCCGGACACGATCAAGTCGATCACCGTCGTCGACGGCAACCAGCGCGTGGAGCTGGACCTCAACACCACCTACGTCCAGCCCAAGAAGAAGGGGATCGAGTCCCGCCCGGTGGGCAAGAAGGTCGAGTTCTCCTACACCGACGCCCAGGCCGAGCAGGTCGACCGCCTCGTGCAGGCCGCCGCCCCCAAGGAGGGCTTCAACTCCGTGGTGCCCACCACCAGCTGGTGGTCCTCCCTCATCCAGCTGCTTGTCCCCGCCATCCTCTTGGGCGGCTTCATGTGGTGGCTCCTGAGCCGCATGGGCGGCGGGCGCGGCGGCGCCATGGGCTTCGGCCGATCCAAGGCGAAGGTCGGCTCCAAGGAGATGCCCGACGTCACCTTCGCCGACGTCGCCGGCGAGGACGAGGCCGTCGAGGAGCTCGAGGAGATCCGCGAGTTCCTCTCCGAGCCGGACAAGTTCCGAGCCGTCGGCGCCAAGATCCCCAAGGGCGTCCTCCTCTACGGCCCGCCCGGAACCGGTAAGACCCTCCTGGCCAAGGCCGTCGCCGGCGAGGCCGGCGTGCCCTTCTTCTCCATGGCGGCCTCCGAGTTCGTCGAGATGTTCGTCGGCGTGGGAGCCTCGCGCGTGCGCGACCTGTTCGACCAGGCCAAGGAGAACGCCCCCGCCATCATCTTCGTCGACGGATCGACGCCGTCGGCCGCCACCGCGGTTCCGGCACCGGCGGCGGGCACGACGAGCGCGAGCAGACCCTCAACCAGCTCCTCGTCGAGATGGACGGCTTCGACGCCAACACCAACGTCATCCTCATCGCCGCCACCAACCGCCCCTGACGTCCTGACCCGGCCCTCCTGCGCCCGGGCCGCTTCGACCGGCAGGTCAGCGTCGAGGCCCCCCGACATGGCCGGGCGCGCCGCCATCCTCAAGGTCCACGCCAAGGGCAAGCCCTGACCGACGACGTCGACCTCGACCTCGTGGCCAAGCGGGACCCCGGCTTCACCGGTGCGGACCTGGCCAACGTCCTCAACGAGGCCGCCCTGCTCACCGCCCGCTCCAACGCCCACCTCATCGACAACCGGGCCCTGGACGAGGCCATCGACCAGTGTCATCGCCGGCCCGCAGAAGCGCACCCGCGTCATGCGCGACCACGAGAAGCGGGTCACCGCCTCACCACGAGGCCAGTCACGCCCTGTGCGCGGCCGCCGGCGCCTACTCCGACCCGGTCACCAAGGTGACGATCCTGCGCGCGCGCGCGCCCTGGGATACACGCAGGTCATGCCCCAGGACGACAAGTACTCCACCACCCGCAACGAGCTGCTCGACCAGCTCGTCTACGCCATGGGCGGGCGGGCCGCCGAGGAGATCATCTTCCGCGACCCCACCACCGGCGCCTCCAACGACATCGAGAAGGCCACCGCCACGGCCCGCAAGATGGTCACCGACCACGGCACGACCAGCGCGGTCGGTGCGCCAAGCTCGGCACCACCGAGAGTGAGACGGTCCTGGGGCTCAACGCCACCAGCCGTGACTCCTCCGAGCAGGTCGCCGCCACCGTCGACGCCGAGGTCCGCAGCCTGCTGGACACCGCCCACCGCGAGGCCTGGGAGATCCTCACCCGCAACCGCGCCGTGCTCGACGAGCTGGCCGAGGAGCTCCTCACCCGCGAGACGCTCCTGGAGAAGGACCTGGAGAGGATCTTCGAGGGCGTCATCAAGCAGCCCGAGCGGCCCCTGTGGCGCAGCGACGAGTCGCTGCCCGTCGTCGAGGCCGCCTCCGCCGCCTGACGGTGAGTCCGGCGACCCCACGGCAGCGACGACTACAGGGGCTACAACCAGTGAGCCGAACCAGGTCCCGGCGGGCCCGGCAGGCGCAGAGAGGCAGAGGCTGACCGATGAGCTACGACGCCGAGGGCGTGCGGCGGGCGGTGCACGACCTGCTCGTCGCCATCGGGGAGGACCCCGAGCGCGACGGGCTGCGTGACACCCCTGAGCGCATGGCGCGCGCCTACGCGGAGATGTTCGCCGGTCTCTGGGCAGGACCCGGCCGAGCACGTCGAGCGGGTCTCGACGTCGGGCACGAGGAGATGGTCCTCGTGCGCGACATCCCCATGTACTCGGTGTGCGAGCACCACCTCCTGCCCTTTCCACGGGGCGGCGCACGTGGGCTACATCCCCAGTGAGGACGGGCGCGTCACCGGCCTGTCCAGGTGGCGCGCCTCGTGGACGGCTACGCCCGGCGACCGCAGGTCCAGGAACGCCTCACCAGGCAGATCGCCGACGCCCCTCGTCGAGCGTCTGGAGTGCCGTGGCGTGCTCGTCGTCGTTGAGGCCGAGCACCTGTGCATGTCCATGCGGGGCGTGCGCAAGCCCGGCTCCAACACGGTCACCTCCGCCGTGCGCGGCATCATGCGCAACGCCGCCACCCGCTCCGAGGCCATGAGCCTGGTCCTGGGCCGGCGGTCCTGAGCGCCGGCTGACAGCCACGAGATCTCGAAACCGGAAGCCGCAACTGCCTCCCCGGGTGGAATGGTGACCTTATTTCCGCGTCGACGGCGATGTTGAATCTCTGGGACCTCGAGGCGGGGCACGGCTCGCATCATGAACTTGTCGAAGTCCGGAACGGTGAAGGCGGCATAGCCGTGCTGGGGCGTGTATAGCAGCCCCATGTCAATGAGTTGAGATCTGATGGGCGCCACTTGTGATGACTCTCGTTTCATGAGGGAAGCGACATCGGCTGCTTTCTGGGGCTCGGAGCCGAGTTCCGCCATGGCTCTCATGTATGCGGTTTGAAGGTTGCACTGGTCGAGGTCGTACGCGGAAGAACGACCCGTCCAGCTTTGCTTCGTATGCTTCTTTAGCGGTACTGATGTCTTCTGCTGTGATGTGGTTTCCGCTCACATGATCCATGCTTGTTACCCCCAGCTCCTGAATGAAGTACGGGTAGCCGTGAGTGAGGCTGACTGCGAGGTCCACGGCATCTTCGTCGTAGGACACGTTCTCGGTTTCTGCGGGTCCCACAGTGCTTGTCGAGCTTCCCTCGGGGTGAGGGAGTCGATGCGTGAGGAACTAGAACAGTCTTTCGGCGTAAGACTTAGCGTCTCCAGCGAGCTCGGCGATGATCTGGTGAGGCCGGCTCCCACAAAAGTGATTGGGAGCTTCTTCTGAACGGACTTGTGAACCGCTTGTACGAGCGATTCAAGCTGAACAGTGGTGAGAAATTGAACTTCGTCGATGAGTAGGACGATCCCGGTTCCTTTTTCCTTCGCAACGTCTCCTACGGCTAGAAATACGTCCGTGAGGTCTAGTCCCAGGGTCGCCGTGATCACCGTAGCCTTTCGGACGGGGCTACGTCCCACGTGACGGAGTGCCGATCGTCGATCGATAGCACAAAGGAGCTGAGTGCTTCTGCGGCGTGTCGAGCGCGTTCGCTCCAGCGGCGACGAGGTGATAATGATGTGGTGGAGTGCTGCGCGAAACTTGGAGAAAGATGGACTGACGGAATGCTGTTTCAGTCAAAAGCTTGCTCTGCTTCAAGCTCGATTGACTCCCATCCTGCCAGCTCGGCGAGTTCTGCGAACCTGTTAAGCAGGGACGGGTGCATGACCGCCGCGCAGGCCGGTCATAATCATCGATTGTTCTGTCCGGCCTCGTTTGAGCCTCTGGAAGTAGGATGGAAAAACGCCTCGGTTTGCCCGTCGCGACCAATGAGGACTTCCGGTGCTGCTCCTGCGTTGGGTGTGTACGGGTTGTTGATGTTGTCCACGCGGTCATCTTAGGATCTTTACTTAACTTTATCTAGTTCTAATAAAGTTGGGCTCAGCGTGGCTGCCGGGGGCGTGCTCGTCGTCGTTGAGGCCGAGCACCTGTGCATGTCCATGCGGGGCGTGCGCAAGCCCGGCTCCAACACGGTCACCCGCCGTGCGCGGCATCATGCGCAACGCCGCCACCCGATCCGAGGCCATGAGCCTGGTCCTGGGCCGGCGGTCCTGAGCGACCAGGAGACCTCGACACCGGACAGGACTGGTGAAATGAGTGGCGCAATGGGTCCCACGTGGCCAAGAGGTGGGCTGCTGGTGGCGGTCGATGCCGGGCCGCTGCTCTGCTGGGCGGCCGTCCTCCCTCGACCTCATTCGAGAACCTGCGCTTCAGCGACTCACTCCAACCCAGGTCATCCAGGCCTGGAACTGGTCCTTCTTCCGCTCAGTGTCGCCGCCGCACTGACCGTCTTCCCTCCGGCGCCCACCTGACGCGCGTGATGGGCAGCTTGTCGGTGACCTGGGTGCTGACGGTCGGGCTCATGCTCACCTTCTGCGCCGGGTTCATGGCGATCTCCTTCCTGGTCCTGCCTACTGCGACTTCGACCCCATGTGGTGCGCCCAACGCCCTGCTCGCGAGTCGTCCCGGCGCTCGCCTTCGGCTCCATGATCTGCCGGCGCCTCGAGACCGTGGAGTAACCGGCGCGACGGTCAAGGACGTGCTCTGCCCGTCGACGAGCGTAGCGCGCACGGGCGCGCCCACGGGCCCGACCGTGCTCAGCGTAGCCGGTGCCTCGTCGACGGGCGCGGAGTGTGCGCCTGGCCGACGCTTGGAGGCGCCATCATCTCCGAGGTGTCGGCGACCGCCCTGCGCCACGCTGGCCCTGAACCAGCCGGGCTTCTGCGTCATGGTCGGGATCGTGGGTACGCGCTGGCCTTCATCCTCCTGTCGCTGACGTGCTCCCAAGCAGGCATGCCGCTCGGCGTCGCCTACGGGGCCCGTCGGCCGGAGATAGCCGTGACGGCGATCGCTTCAAGAGCTTCTCTTCCGGTGAGCCAGCGGCCGCACCATGCGTGGCGGGGATCGCGCTCATCATGGCCGGTGTACTCCTCGTCGAGGCTCGGCAGTGCGCGCTGACAGCTCTGGATAGCGCCGAGAATGCATGCACGATAGGTGAGCGGAGTCGCCTGTGGCGCTCCAGCACGGTCACCCTTCAGCCGTGCGCGTGGCATCGTGCAACGCGCGCCACTCCGCTCCGAGGCCGCGAGCCCGGTCCCGGAGCGGAGGTCCTGGACTCAGGCGCATAAAGGGGTAGAAGTCTTTCTGTCTCGCCCAAGAGAAGACGCGGGCGACAAAGGACACTACCCTGAGTGCTGACTAAGTGAGAGCGCAATTTGGATACCCAATAGCGACTCCACAGGTCGTGGTTCGCAGCCTTGCGGCATGCTTTGAGTGTGCATTACACAGGCAAAGCTGGTTTGTAACCGTTCAGAGTTGAAGGCACTTCAGTCTCATCGGCACGTGGTAGCGCTGGATCGCCGTTGGCGTGTGTAGAGATGCCGCATGTGAGGCGCAGACAGCACAGAAGCAGAGCTCCTCCGAGGATGGCGGCGGGAGAGGATGGAAAGCGACCTTGCGCATGTTTGACTCCTTGCGGTGTTGGGGTGATGGCCAAAGTCGGTCCGCTTTCCGGGACCGCACGTGCCTATCGCGGATGAAATCACATACGACTTTCTGTGGATGCCGGCGCTCGCGCGTTCAAAGGCGGAGGTGTATGGCGTGTCAGTCCATGGTTGTCGGCGGTGTGGGGTGGAGGGGGATGGTGAAGATGGTGGTCCAGCGGTTGATGGGTGTGGGTCGTGTGGAGGGAGCCCGCCCAGGGAGGTCGGATCCGTTGCTGGGCTTTGGAAGAACCGAGCTGGGATGAGGTGGCGGTGCTGGCGGGCTGGCCAGTCGATGGGTTGGTGCGCATACATCTCGAGGGTGTCGTTGTCGGCCTCGATGGTGAGGATGGCGGTGCTGGACGGGGTGTGCGCGGCGTTGTTGATGGGCTCGGCGATGATGCGTACGAGCTGGCGGCGGACTTGCCAGGCCGATGCTGTGTTGATCGAGACGGAGTCGGCGCCGTGGGTGGTCAGGTGGGCGTCTCGGTGCGCGAGGGTTTCCCGGACAGCGCGGATGGTGTCAGTCAGGGGTGGTGGGGGTGAGGGCGTATGGGGAAGGGAGGGTCGTCTTCGGCGCAGGGCCGTCATGGTTGTTCGACGGCGGTGCGTACGGGGTGATGATGGCTGCGGGCTCTTGGACGGGAGCGGGTGTTGGCGAGGGTCGGCAGGCGGGGCTTGCTCTGACGATCGCTGACGGCGCATGGCTGAGATCGCGTACAACGGTGTCGTGGGTTCGGAAACGACCAGGCGCCGTTGCTGGTCCGGGCTTTGCGCCCGGCGCTCTGCTCGGCGACGTCGGCCTGGAAGCGGTGATGGCGGACGACCTCACCGATCAACCACAGGGACACCGATGATGACCAGTGCTTGGGCAACTCCTTGAAGCCACGTTAATGCTGCTGGGGGTGCGCAACATCGTTGTGAAGGCGGGCCAGTAGATCGTGTCGCGTCGGAGGCCCCGGCTCAGAAGCGCGTGCCAGAGTGCAAGGTGTCGTGAGCGGTCGAAACCTGGGTCACTTGAGGGGACGTGGCGGCAGACAGGGCGATACGAGGCTGAGGGTTGCTCCTGCGGTGGAAGCATGGATGTGAGGAGGGATGCAGGCCAGACTCAGGGGTGACAAAGAAATGGGGCAGGCTCTTTGGGGTTCCTATAGAGGTGGTGAGGATGGCTGGGAGGAAGATGGCAGCTCCTGCATGGAGCAGGTGGTGCGTCTCGTGGGGCGCCATGAAGGATGTCCTACTGAGTGTCGAGAGCCGAGAGACATACGAACCGCTCTCAGGTCAGACAAACTGAGTATCATTTCTTACATGCGGACAGATGCTCTCTCCCGAATAGTTTAAGAGACAACAATGACTCGAGAAGATCCGGGTCATCATCGTTGATGACGATCCCTTTGTCCTGCAGGCTCTGAGGGCTTCACCTGAACGAAGCGCATCGGAGATCGAGGTGCTCAGCACCTTCGGGTCTGCAAAAGGACGCCTTCGGCTTCCTGCGGAACTACCGGGTCGACGTGCTCATCACCGATGTGCGGATGCCGGGAATGGACGGTCTCAGCTCCTCACCAAGGTCAAGCAGGGGATGCCCGAGGTCGCCGTCATCGTCCTCACCTCCTTCGATGACGATGAGGCCATACGGACCGCGTTGGACCGGAAGGCCAACTTCCTGCTCATGACCTCGGCGGAGGAGGTGATTCGGCCGTCATCGCCGCCCACCACGGCGGAACGACGATTTCCCCCAGCCACGCACCTCCCGGCCCTCGTCTCCCAGTATCTGCGCCCTGTTCCAAGCTCGCGTGCCCCGGTGTTACTGAGGCTGAGCAAGCTGTGCTGGATCTCTCTGCGAGGTACTCCAACGCTGAGATCGCCGACCAGCTCTTCATCTCAGAGGCCACGGTCAAGAGCCACATCTCCCACCTCATGAAGAAGTACGGCGTGTCCTCACGCCTCAAGCTGAGTCGTCACTCATCAGGAGAGGTGAGGCCATCCCTCTCCTGATGGGTGGCTCGGTCGGTTGTGTCACCTGGAGCCGGGCGCTCCCTGCCCCGTGCAGGTGTTGCCTCCGCCTGTGATGGGTTCGCATGCCAGAGCCTGCTTATCGCCCGGGCATGAGATCAGGGCGGCCGACGTCGTCAGCTGCTTCTTGACGTCACCGCCGGTACTCCGCGAGACCTGAGTTCCGCGGCCGCGGCCGCGACCTGGAGAGTGCCGCGAGACGAGGGTTCCGATCTGGTACCAGTAGTACCTGCTAGGAACCCTCCCTGAGCAGTCGCTCGAGACCTCGTCGGTTCGAGGAGGCCGTCGTCGCTGAGCGCACCAGCTCACGGAGTCTGTCCGGCGATGCCGTGGTGAGGATTCTGACTCCGGTCGCTTGAACCACGGAGTGCTCTGCTTGCCAGCAGGCGGCTCGCCCCGAAGGCGACGATGTCGATCGCGGCGCCCTACATTGGAGTAGCCGGTCCGGTTCCCCGCCCTGGTGATGGCCCCAACGGTGATGACGTCGTCGGACTGGGCGGGCATGGTGACGCACTGATCGGTCACGGACGTTCTCCTGACCAGACCCGAGCGCTGTACGGGTCCGATGTGCCGTGGTCGAGATCGTAGGCCCGTCGCTGGCGGCGGCTTACTGGACCACCGTGATCGGCGGCGTGCTTCAGTGCCGAGGTCACCTTCTCCAGGTCGGCCTTCTGCTGTGCCCGCTGCTCGGCCGTGTCGGAGGGCGCGTTGTCGCAGCAGCGGAACCAGGGGTCGACGGTGAAGCTCGCGACGAGGACGCTGAGATGCGCGTCCGCCCCGTACCGGATCGCCTGTTTGACGGCGTCGGCGGAGAAAGCGCCCGTCCGGTCCCCGGCCTTGAGACTGACGATCCTGGCCCCGGAGCGGCCCCCGACGATGCCATGCCTGTCCGCGGCGGCGCGATGATCCCGGCGAGGAGTGTCCCGTGACCGAAGCCGTCATGGGCGAGGATCGTCACAGGCGGTGTCTCCATGTCGCAGGAGCCCCGACAGGAAGGACCTGCTGCTGGCGGAGTCGGCAGTGGCGGCCAGATCGGGGTGGAGGCGTCGACACCGGTATCGACATGCCCACGGAGGCGCCTTTGCCGGTGGAGGGAGAGCCCGGCGGTCCTGCCAACTGAGGTACCACTGTTTGGACTGGAGGGATCGCCCGGAAGCAGTGAGCCGTGAGACGATGAGTCGGTCGAGGCGGCGCCGGCTGTCGCCCCCGCGCGCGGAGGAGGAACAGCGTAGCGCAGGCGGCCAGTGCCCTCCTGCAGAGACGAGGCGCTGCGGGCGCTCGATGCTCACCCCTGGCCACCTCCTCGTGAGCTCGCGAACGGGGGCGAGGGTCAGGATCACCGAGCCGTTGTGCTCGATCCAGGACAGGAGCCCGCCTCATGCGTTGTGCGGGCGCGCCCTGCCCGACGACGAGGTCGACGCGTGTCCACGACGGCGGCGGCGGTCACCAGGACCGCGTCTTTCTCGATCGTCTCCGGACGAGGGCGTCGCCGTAGCCTCAGGAGGTCGCGCAGTGCAGGAGGTCCGCCTCGACCGAGTCGCGGTTCTCCGTGGAGGGCTGATCGGTGCGGGGGAATCCACCCCGTCATTCCGGCTCGATCCGGGAGGCCAGGACGGTCTGGACGGAGTCCTTGATGTCGGAGCGCTTTGATACGGCTCATGATGGTGTTCCTTAGTCGTGGCTGGTTACTGGTGATGGGACTGCTGAGGGGACTGGATGCGCTCACTCATCCAGTTCTCCTCCAGGCGACGGCGATCCACGATCGACTGCCGGGAGTTGAAGACGTGGCCCTCGCCGGGGAAGACGGACAGGGTGACGTCGGCGTCGGCGACCAGGAGGTTCTCGTACAGGTAGAGCGACTGCTCGGGAGTCGTCGCCGAGTTCTCATCGGAGTCCCCGCAGGTCAGCAGGAAGGGGATATCCCGGTGTGCGCGAGTGCTGGGAAGGATGGTCATCATGCTGTACAGGCTGGGATCGGAGGCGGCGGTGCGCCGGTCGTGCTCGAATCCCGACGGCGTCGCATACCGGTCATATGCGCCGCTGCGCAGGAGCACCCCTCTGGGGGGAGGACATGCCGCGTAGCACCGAGACGGCCGCGAGCGCCGCGCCGAAGCTGTGGCCACCCAGGAAAGGCGGGATCGGGGACTTCGGCAGCTCGGCGGCGATCACCCCCAGGGCTGCCTCCCAGGCCTGGCGCAGCTCGGCCAGGATGTCCTCCGCGCTGGACCTCGGCCAGCGCCTGGTAGTCGATACCCACTCGAACTACCGGGCGCGAGCCCGCGTGGCACCACCGGACGCTGTCCGGCTGCAGCGAGCCCAGGTCGATGGGAGCGGGCTCGGAGGCCTCGATCGGCAGTGCCCAGGAGCTGTCGAACCAGACCAGCGGGACCGACCCGCGTGTCGACTCGGTCAGGGTGATGTCGATCATACGCTCGGGAAGGACTCGGGTGATCACGGTTCCGGAGACGTTGCCGGCTGGATCGTCCGATGAGGGGCACCACAGAATCGGGGACGAGGAGGCCTGAGGGGCGTCGGTTGATTCGACTGCTCCGCCGATTCCCACCAACCGGTGGGAGCCGTCGGCGGTAATGACCTGGACGTTGTCGTCGGCCCCGCCGGGAAGGATACGGTCGATCGGGCTGTCGGTGGTCCAGGAGCCCCCGGCCCACCGCAGGACGTGGGGTGCACCGAGCTCGACCCATACCCCGGTCAGACCGGGGACCCCCGTGTAGTGGCTGACTCCGTCGGCGACGGTGGCGACTACCGAACCGTCCTCGGTGGAGTAGGAGATCGTCTCATCGACCAGGCGCTCGGTGTAGACCACCGTGCTGCGCCCGCCTAGGGAGCGGTGGGCCACCGATCCGCGGGGCAGGTCACCGATGAGAGATACCGACGACGGCGATTGCCTTCCCGGTCTTCCTCGCTCTTTCCGTCGTGGAGGTCGACGAGGTAGTGGGGGACATGGTCTTCCCGCATGAAGGCGGCCAGTTCCTCGGGCGTGCCGGCCACTCCGATGAGGAAGGGGGATCCGGCCTCGAGGAGGACCACCGATCCCTGAGGCACCCCGGGAAGCGGTGCGTCGTCGAGCATGACGGTGCACAGGGAGGAGTGAAGAACTCCTCCACCAGGGCGTCCGGCCACAGCTCGGCGTCGCCGCTGTGACGAGTGACGACCCTCGGAGGGCTGGTACTCCTGACGCAGCACACGACGTGGTCCCCGAAGTGCCAGCAGGCGGGTCGGCCGGGTTGGGGCGAAGACCCAGAAGGGAGCGCGTGCTGGTTCCCCATCGGGATGCGGTGGTCCCGACCTCGTCGCAGGCGCTGACCTCGACGCGTCCGTCGTCCCGCCACGTGGACAGGACCCAGCCTCGCGGACCGAAGGGCAGGGGCAGCCCGTCACTGCGCTCGGAGAAGAGGAACGGGTGGCCGGCGCTGACGGTTCCCAGGTAGCCGTGTGGCACCGGGGAGGAGACGATGTCGCCGGACTGCCGGTCGTAGGTGACGCCCCGGTAACGGAGCAGGTTCATGCGAGTCCTGGGAGAGGTGCGAAGACCGGGGCCTCCAGCACTGCTCGGGTGCCGGTGCGGTGGTTCACCAGAGTGTGGATGCTGAGCTGGTTGAGTCCTTCTCGCTGGTGCTCGATGGGAAGGTGCTCGATGGGAAGGCGTGACCGTCGTGCCCATGCAGGTACTCCTTTCTCAATCCTGGTCAAGGTCGGCGTCGGTACTTCGCGGAGCCTGCCGAGTTCCATGCGGTAGGCCCGGTCGGTTGCGGCGAAGAGGCGGGCGTCGTGGGTGGTGACGACGATGCAGTGATCGCGTTTGAGGTCGAGCAGTGTGGCGATGAGACGGTCAGTGGACTCGTCGTCGAGGGCTGCTGTGGGCTCATCGAGCAGGAGCACTCGCGGGTTGAGGGCGAGGGTTCGGGCGATCGCCAGGCGGGCGCGCTCTCCTCCGCTGATGCGTGCCCCGCGTTCCCCGAGCATCGTGCTCGTTCCGGAGCGGTCCCCCAGACGTGACAGGTCGAGGCCGACTCTGCTGCACAGTTCGTGGATTCTGGCCTCGCTGATGCCGGGGCAGACCGCCTCGAAGTTCTCCTTGAGGGTGCCGCTGCGGAAGAACGGCTCCTGGGGGCAGTACTGAACGATGCTGTTCCAGGCCTCTGTACCAGTGACGACTGGGGAGAATCCGGCGACGGTGATACTGCCCTGGGAGGGGTGGTTGGCCCCGGCGATCAGGCTGAGGAGGGTCGACTTCCCACTTCCGGACGGGCCGACGATGGCGACGATCTCTCCGCACCGGGCGGTGAGGCTGACCGAGTCGAGAAGCACGGTGCTGCTCGTCCCGTTGGCGACCGAGTAATCGGTCTCCCTGACCAGGAGCGCTCCGCCGTTGGGGACGTCGACCGGCACCGGGGGAGTCTCGTACCACTCCTCCTGGGACTCAAGGAAGTCGCTCACGCGAGACAGCGCGGACCATGATGTCGCCAGGCTCGTGCGGACCCCGGACGCTGCCTGGAGCGGGGCCGTAGAGCTGGGGCGTGAGAGCAGCCAGAGCAGCCAGCGCCCAGGGAGTCATGTCCCCTGAACCACGGAGTACCCACCGATGATGAGCACGGCCACGGTTCCCAGGGCGCCGACGAGGTCCAGTGATGAGGAGAAGGCGCTGTCGAGGGTGATCATGCGGGTGTAGGAAGCGCGTACGCGGCGGCCGTCTCCTCGGCCCGACGCCGGTCCGAGGGGATGTCGGCCGCTGTGCGGGAGAAGAGGTGACCGGTGACGCCGACGCGCTCCACCACGGTGCCGCTGAAGGCTGACATGGCGTCGAGCATGCGGTCGGTCGTGGCGCTGAGCGTCCGTGAGACCCGCTCCGTGGGCAGGGCCAGGATCAGTGCCAGTGCGAGGACCACCAGGGTGATGGTGAAGGACCGGGTCCACATGATGCTCAGCAGGATCCCCAGTCGGGCGATGAGGCCAAGGGCCTGCGGCAGAATGGTGGACACGAAGGTCTGGGCCTGCGCGGTGTCATTGGTGATCCGTGAGAGCAGGGAGCCTCCCGGCGCCGCGCTGACGGTGGATGAGGACAGTCGGGTCAGTTTGTTGAGCATGAGGATCCGCAGGCGCTCCTGGAAGCGCTGCCCGGTGAATGCGGTCATGCGTTGCGAGGCCACGCTGACCGCCGTGCTGGCGACTGCGGCGCCGGCGGCCAGAAGGCCCGGTAGGAGAATGCCCGCCGTCGTTGGGTTCTGGGTCAGTCTGTCGATGATGCGCTGGAGCATCAACGGAGAGATGGTGTCCCAGGCCGTTGCCTGGACGGCGAGGAGAAGCGCCGCGATGATAATGGAGGGGGCGGAGGTTCGTAGCGCCCGGCCGCATGACGACGCCAGGACGCGTCGCGCGGAGCTCAGGCCTGAAGGGCGAGCTGCCGAGTGCGCCACGACTGAAGCACCTCCCTGCACTCACGTAGGCCCGACTGGACGTGGGCGTCGGACGGGTCGGCGAGCTCATCGAGACGACGGCGGGATAGGCGGAGACATCGACCCCTGCCTCACGAAGCGAGGCGATCTGCTCGGAGTCGCGGTCCACCCACAGAATGGGATCCGTCGAGCTCGGAGTCGTCGACATCGTGGTTCTCCATGACCTTGAGCGCCGAGCACGCCGTGCAGGTCGGAGACAGGACGATGAGGAGCTGATCGTGATGCGCGTCGTCTACCGCGGTGCGGCTCAGCCGGTTCCACAGCTGCATGGCGGCGGTCATCACAACGGCCGATGCCAGGGCGATCACCAGGCGAAGGGGCCGGGGGCTCGTGATCTCCTCGCTGCTGACAGTGCTGGCCAGCAGGGCGGCAGCGGTGAAGACGCAGCCCCAGATGTGGGCGGGACCGACTTTCATGCCCTCGATGCCGAAGCAGCCGCACTCCTGGCCCTTGAGCGTCGTGGCCCCGACCACGAATCCGACGTAGATAACGGCGAGTAGGAGGGAGACGACGCGATAGCTCGCAACGGCCAGCGCCATAGCGGACACGACGATCTCAGCGGCGATGACGAAGTTGCTGGAGAGATGGAAGCGCAGGAAGTTCGCCCCCTCGGGCCAGGCGAGGCGGGTGCGGGCGGCCGCCCAGATCTTGGCTCCCGCCGTCCCCAGGAGGACTCCGGTCGCTCCTCCGGTGAGCAGTGTGACGAATAGGCTGTTCATAATGACCTCTCCTGAGCATTGATGGTGGAATCTGAATCGATGATGATGCCGGACTCAATAGCGGACTCGATAAGTGGGGAAAGCGGGGCAGGGCTGGTGGAATGGAGGGCCTCATCAAGGAGGGACCCGTTCTCCTCATCCAGCTCATGGACGGAGAGGCGATGGAGGTCGGCGAGTGTCCATCCCCCGTTCTCCAGGTGTGTCAGGGTCATTCCGTCAGCGAGCCTCCAGCGCTCAGCCATGAGGTCACCCACCTTTCTGTCTCTACGGTTTTCTTGACGTCCAGTGCGTACTTCTGGCGAAGGAAGGGGTCTTGTCCGATCAAAGTCATTCCGTCGATGTCGATGCAGCCCTGGGCGGCGAGGGAGCCGTCGGCCAGCTCCTCCTGCCAGGAGGGCCACATCTCGGCGGCCTCCTTGACTGCGCGCAGGCGGGCCGCGGCATGGTCGTTGACGGGCTCCTTACCGAATCTGCGGAACAGCGCGGCGTCATAGGTGCGGATGCCGTTCCGGACCTCCATGGAGCGCTGCTCAACAGGAACCTGGGCGAAGGCGCCGATAACGTCAGGGTCATGGGCTGGGCGGTACAGCGAGTCCGATGACGGCGATGAGTCGCTGGAGACTGTCCACAGGAGCTGGGCCACCCGCGGTGAGAGTCCCCTTCAGGGCCTCCGTCCACGAGGACAGTGACACGATCCTTGCGACATCGATCATCTGAATGGCGTCAATGCTGAGCCACTGCGGGTCTGGCTCCACGATAATCGGTTCCGAGTCCTCCGAGGCGTGCTCGTGCTCAGGCTCGTGTGAGTCCGACTTATCCTTCTTGGACAGTAGCCGCTGGAAGAAGCCCCCGCCTTGGGAATCCTTCTTCGCCTCACTCGGAATGGAGCCGATGAGGTCCCGAATGCCCCGTGCGTCGATGTCGTTCGCCTCGGTCTCAGATGGTGCGGAGTCACCGTCCGGAGCGGGGCACCGTGAGAGCATTGAGATAGCGCAGGATGATGTCGTCAACGGGCATTGATGCCGAGGAGAAGTGGGTGGCAGAGGTGTTCCGGCGCAGGGCCTGGGTCAGTACCTCTTCAGCGGCCTCGAGGCTGATGACGCCGGTGCTGCACTGCTCGGGCTGCAGGGTCTGAATAGAGTCGTTGGTGAGTCGCGTTCCGGGAGCCTTGTGAAGGACCTCGGTGAAGAGCGACTGTCCGAAGGGCGGCCTGACGTCCGCGATGCGGGCGAGGACGAACCGGAGCGAGGCGGACGTGTGCCTGGCTGCGAGCGTGGACTCATCAACCTGCTCCCAGGTTCCTGCGCTGTTGATGAGTAGTTGGTTTCTGTTGGACCTCAAGGCGTATCGTGAAGACTCATTGGGTGTGTACCCTGATCTGGGGGACTGGATTGAGGCCGGGGCCTGCCCTGCGCCGCTGCTACGGTGCGGGACAGGCCCCGTGTTACGTCTGGATCAGTAGCAGTGGCAGGTCTGGCGGATCTTGCCGCGGCAGTTTCCACCGGTGTATCCCTTGCTGACGCAATGGCGGTCGCACTCGTAGGCGTTCCAGGGGCAGCCGAAGCCCTCGGCCCCCTCGATGGGGGCGTGGGTTTCGGCGTTGAGGGCCTTGTCGGCGTCGACCAGGTTAGCGGTGCGGCGGGTGAACTTGTCCATTAGTGTGTTCCTTTCTGGTGGTCCTCCCCGGGCGGTTCCCGTGGGAGGTTGTGAGGTGCGCGGGTGAATGTGTCTGCGCACCTTCCCCGGATTGGGGGAAGCCTGTGATGCGATGCTGGAGGCACCGGGATGCCGGAGTCACTCGCAAGAAAGATAATTCAGATGGTGTGGTCCTGTGCGCTGCAATATCGCTGATTGAGTTAGTAACAGCGGCAGGAGGTCTTGAGTATTCCTCCGCAGTAGCGGCCCCGGTATCCGGAGTACCTGCAGTGACGGTCGCATGGAGACTCGTCAGTAGGGCAGTTGTATTCTGCTCCCTCGGTGGGTGTATGTGTCTCTGAATGAAGAGCCTGCTCAAATGTCACATCCGCAAGAGCGGTGGATCGGCGAACAAAATGAGGCATGGTGTGATCCTTTTGTCATCTCTCGTGCGAGTAGTGCGAGACGTTAGTGTAATCAGTAATGTCTTCGCCTTGCCTTGGCTGATATGAGAAGATTACGGGGATGCCTATCTGGAGGAAATTCTCCGAAGAGCGGTATTTATGGGAGCGAGTCCTCCCTAAGGATGACTTTCTATCTGATGTGAGAGGGGTGGGAAGGCAAAATGCGGGCTGCCGGATGTTCAGCGTCTGGCAGCCCGCACTCGGGACCCGTCCTGCGTCGCAGCTACGGTGCGGGAAGGGTCTTGAGCCGCATCTGCCCAGTAGCGCAGTGGCAGCGGGAGGTTGGAACAAGGAGCCGCAATAGCCTCCCTGTAGCCGATGCGCTCGGCAGCGGTTGTTGCAGCGTACTCGGCTGGGCAGCTGGAAGCCCTCAGCACCTCTGATGGGGCCTGGGTCTCGAGCGACGCTGGCTGAAGTCGCCGTCAGCTCTAGGGTGTGGTGGTGCGGCGGGTGAACTTGTCCATTGGCGTGTTCCTTTCTGGTGGTCTCCTGCATGATTCCTTTGGGAGGCTGTGGGGTGTGCGGTGAGTGCGTCCGGGCGCCTTCCCGGACTGGGGAAGACTGTGATGTGGTGTCTGAGTCTGCGTTGTGCATGTATCTGCCGCCGAGTTGGTGTCACTCTATGGGGGTGGCTCGTATGGAAATACTCACCGAAGGTAGGAAATATTCCTTCCTGTCATCCGTGAGGGGGTGAGATGCTCTTCGAGGTGTCGAGGTATGGTTAGTAGTAGTGGGGCCGCTTCAAATGTCTGGAAGCGGCCCCACATGTGATGGAGTTAGTGGCAGCGGCAGGTGGCGGCAGCGAATCCTCCGCAGAACCCTCCGCGATATCCTTTGCTCAAGCAGTGGTTGTGGCACTGATGCTCGTTGAAAGGGCAGGCGAAGCAGTCGCTTTGTTTCGAGAGGGCTGCGGGTCTCGGTGTTCATGGCGTCATGAATCTGCTATCGTTTAATGATTTGATGGCGCCGGAGAACATGTCCATGTAGATCTTCTTCTTCATGTGAGTTCTCTGGGGTGAGGAAGCTGTCATCGGATGTGGGTGTGTTTCGAGGTCCCTCGGTATGTGATCAGTCCTCTGCGGCGCCATGACCGGCGGCACCGAGGCTGCCCGTCCGGCTGGGCGCAGTGAGGCCAGCAGGCCGACGGCCAGGGTCGCGGCGAACATGCCGATCAGCGCGAGGTAGGGGATGTGCACAGACATACCCTTAGCGGCCCCTCCCGCCGCAACCGTGCCTGCTGTGCCGAGGAACATTCCGATGAGGAGACCGAGGCTCCCCCCCACGGCCGCCAGGAGGGTCCCCTCGGTGACGACGAGGCGCCGGATCTCCTGGCGGGAGCTGCCGGTGGCGCGTAGAACCCCGATCTCTCGAATGCGTTCCATGAACTGAGACGTCCGTGGTGTTGGCCAGCCCGGACAGGGCGATGACGAGGGCGGCCCCCAGAACCAGGCAGACGATGAGGGCCATCCTCGTGATGATGGATGACATCTGCTCACTTGCGGCGGCGCTACCGGCCACCATCAGAGCCTGACCTCGGACAGCCGCATTGAGGGCGTGCTCGGTATCGGATGTCATGGAATTGCCGGTGGACCGAACCCACATGGTGGTGTTGGTAGGGCTATTGCCGTTGATGCGCTGAGCCACTGCCGGGCTGATGGCGGCGCCCCAGCCCTCCTGGACGCGGGCCGTCAGCTCAACGCTGTCGGCAGCGCCGGTCAGGGTGACTGTGGCGCCATCTGGAATGTTATAGATGCCGCCCACAATGAGGGTCTTGTCATTGAGGTCTTCCAAGCCGCTGGTGGACCGTGCGATCGGCGCGATAGTGCCGGTGTCGATGACGTCGACAGTAATGTCCTTCGACTTTCCATCGATGGTCTGGGTCAGGCCGAGGGAGGGAACGTAGGTGACGTCCTTGACCCCGTCGACTGCTTTGACCTGCTTCGTCAGCTGCGCGGTATCGGTTTGCGGTGTGACTCCGAAGATTCTGGCGTCCACTGGTGAGCTGTGGCCGAGGATGGCGTCGAAGGAGGCGTTCAAGGAGGACAGGCCGACGAAGAGTGCTGACCCCACTAGGACGCAGACGAAAAGTGTGGCTGCGGTCGCGGCGGACCGTCCGGAGTTGCGGGCCAGGTTCCGGGTAGCCAGGCGCAGGACCGGGAATCGCGCGTCACCACTGACTCTGCCGATGAATCCGATGATGACGGTGACGAGCAGCGGAAGGCCGAGGACCGCGCCGAGGGTGACGACGGCGCTCCCGCATGCTGTGATGAAGATATCGGATGCCTGAACGCCGAGGGGCGACCACGGCCGCACCGATGACGGCAATGATGGCTCCGGCGACGGCGCTCCACATCCGCCTGCGTCCGGCCTGCTTGGTGCTCGCAACCTGCCCGGTGAGAGCCACGAGCGGTGAGATGCGGGTGGCTGTGCGCGCAGGGCGCAGAACGGCGATGAGGGTGACCAGCGTCCCCAAGGCGACGGTGAGCCCAAGGGACACCGGCGAGATGGTGAGCTGATCGGCCTTGAGGTCCGCGAAGGTTCCCGAGGACACCGCGATGGCACCGATACCGGTTCCGAGTGCCGCGCCCAGGACGGAGCCGACCACACCCGTCATGAGTCCGGTGCGCAGTACGGCGAGCATCACCTGACGGCGGGTTGTGCCGATGCAGCGCATGAGGCCGACCATGCGCGTCTGGCGCGCCACCAGCGTGCTGAAGGTGGTGGCGATCACGATGATGGCGACCGCCGCGCAGACCGGGGACAGGAGGTTGAGGATGGTTGAGATGATCGTCCCTCCTAATTCTGCTTTAGCTCGCTGAGAGATGGCCTCGTACCGCGCTCTGGATGACGGCGGAGGGCTGGGTAGAGTGAATGATTTCGGACACATTCCTCATCAATGAACTGGTATCAGTTCCAGGTTTGGCGCTGACGTAGAGCCTGTAGTAATTGATTCTGGCTCCCATCGCTTGGAGCTGCTCGGCGGTGGCGTAGAGGGTGCCGGTGCCGGTGTCCTTGCTGTCGGCCCCGGCGGAGATGATGCCGACCACCGTGGGAGCCGAGTGGACGGCCTTAGCGTTGTCGTTGTCCTTGGTTGTGAGGCGGATGGTGTCGCCGACGCTCAGGCCCTGCTGCTCGGCGAGGTCGAGTCGATGGCCACCTCACCGGTGGCGGTGGGGAGCCGGCCGCTGCTCAGGGTGGTGAACTTGGTGAGCGCCGGGACGTCCTGGACGGCGACCTGGGCTCCGACGGCGCTTAGCTGCTTGGGCAGGTCGAGCCACAGCATGTCCCAGTGGGCACCACGGACGGAGCGGACACCGTCAAGGGCGGAGACCCGGTTGAGGAGGGAGTCGTCCAGGGCGCCTTCCGTGCTGTTGGCTCTACGACCGTCTTGGACGACGACAGCGGCGTCGCCTACGGACACCCGCGCGCTGGTTTGCGTCTGAGTGCGGAAGGAGTCGGAGATGATGAAGGCGAAGGCGATGAGGGCGGCGCTCATGGCCACGGCCACGAGGGCGGCCGCTGGTGCGCCGTAGGTCGAGGAGGGACGGCATCAGCGGGCCTCCATCCCAGTGGCGTAGGGGCTGCCGAAGCCGAACATCTGGGTCGCGCTGGGAGGCGCGGCATGGCGTGCACTGTGGACCGCAGCGGGACGGGGCGCGGGGGCGGTGCTCGCCCTGGAGATGTGGCGGGTTCCGGTGCGGCCGCTGGGGTGATAGCCCGGCGCGCCGGCGTGGGGCCGGCCGGGGTAGCCGGTGCCATCATCGGTGGTGCGGGAGGGAGCCGCCTGAGCAGGAGCTACGGGCGCCTGCTGGGCTGGGCGGGCGGTCGGTGCGGTGTGGGGTCCGGGGGTGTGGTGGACGGTATCGTCGTTGGTGATGCGTCCGTCGCGTAGGCGGATGATGCGGTTGGTGGTGGCTGCGGCTTGTTCGTCGTGGGTGACCATAACGACGGTCTGACCCAGGGTCTGGCACATGTGGGCGAGGGTTTGTAGCAGGTTGGCGGCTGAGGCGGTGTCCAGGGCTCCGGTGGGTTCGTCGGCGAAGATGACTTTGGGACGTCCCACGAGGGCTCGGGCCACGGCTACGCGTTGCTGCTGGCCGCCGGAGAGCTCGTTGGGGCGGTGGGTGAGGCGCTCGGTGAGGCCGAGGACTGAGATGACGGCGTCGTACCAGTCCCGGTCCGGCTTGCGGTGTGCCAGGCGCTGGGGTAGGAGGATGTTCTCTTCGGCGGTCAGGGTGGGCAGCAGGTTGAAGGATTGGAAGATGAAGCCGAGCTGGTCGCGGCGTACGGCGGTGAGCTGCTTGTCCTTCATACCTGACAGGTCCTGTCCGGCGATGAAGACGCTGCCGGAGGTGGGGGTGTCCAGGCCCGCTAGGCAGTGCAGGAGGGTGGACTTGCCTGAGCCGGAGGGGCCCATGATGGCCGCGAACTCTCCTTCGGTGACGGTGAGGCTGACTGTGTCCAGGGCCACGACCTGGGCGTTGCCCTCGCCATAGATCTTGCTTAGCGCGCGGGCCTCAACCACCTTGTTGACGGTGGGACTGATGTGTGGAATCTGGTGCGGCATGGTGCTTCTCTTCCTTCCGGGCGGGGCCGCGGCCGGTGTGCCGCACAGTCCCCGTGATAGATGGGTGGATACCTTGAGGCTAGGAATCCCGGAGAAGAACCGGAATGCGTCGAAGGGACGGTCTGCAGTGGCGTCTCCGCCTTTCGATGGAGGGCCCGCTGATGCCGGTCAGCAGTGCCTCCTACCCACTTCCAGCCGTGACCCCCAGTCACTTCGACCAAAACTTCATAGAAGACGCGGAGCCGTGTCGATTCTGAAGTTTCGGTCGAAGTGAGGCGCCCTGACCCCGCCGATCGTGTCCTGGCTCTCGAGTTTGCGGCGGGCTGAAGATGTTTTCGGTCCTCCCGCAGCGGCGGGCCAACCGTTAGCCTGATCCCGTGACGATTCTTCCAGCCGCCGCCCCGGCCCCCTGCCGGGGTTCGTGCCCCGCGACCGGACGCTCCTCATGGGCGTCCTCAACGTCACCCGACTCCTTCTCCGACGGCGGCCGTTGGGCCGCCCCCGAGGCGGCCGCCGCCCACGCCCGCGAGCTCATCGCCCAGGGCGGCCGACATCATCGACATCGGCGGGGAGTCCACCCGCCCCGGCGCCCAGAGCGTCGACGTCGACACCGAGATCTCCCGCGTCCTGCCCGTGGTGCGCGCGCTCCTCGCCGACGGGACAGACGGGACAGGCACCGCCGGCAGCGCCATCATCTCGGTGGACACCATCCACGCCGCCACCGCCGAGGCCGCCATCGACGCCGGCGCCCACATCATCAACGACGTCTCCGGAGGCCTGGCCGACCCGCCATGCACGGCCTCATCGCCCGCACCGGCGTCGTCTACGTCTGCCAGCACTGGCGTGGCGACCCCGAGACCATGGACCGGCTCACCGACTACCCCGGCGGCGTCGTCGCCGGGGTCGAGGCGGAGCTGCGCGAGCGCCTGAGTGAGCTCGACGCCGCCGGGGTGGACCGCTCCCAGGTGGTCCTGGACCCCGGCCTCGGCTTCGCCAAGACCCACGCCCAGTCCTGGGAGCTGCTGGCGGCCACCTCCCGCCTCATCGCCGACCTCGGTCAGCCGATACTGGTCGGCTCCTCCCGCAAGCGCTTCCTCGCCCAGGCCGCCGAGGCCGAGGCCACTCCCGTCCAGCGCGACGCAGCCACCGCCGCCACCACCGCCCTGGCCGCCGCCGCAGGCGTCTGGGCCGTCAGAGTCCACGAGGTCCCGGCCAACCGGGCCGCCGTCCGCACCGCCTCCCTCTGGAAGGAACATCAGTGAGCACCACCGTCTCCGCGACCACCGACCGGATCAGCCTCATCGGCCTGTCCGCCCGTGGCCACCACGGCGTCCTGCCCTTCGAACGTGAGGAGGGCCAGCTCTTCACGGTCGATGTCATCCTCGACCTGGGGCAGCGCGGTACCGCCGTGGCCGCCGTCACCGACTCGGTGACCGACGCCGTCGACTACTCCCGCGTGGCCAACGGCATCGTGAGCATCATCGAGGGGGAGCCGGTCAACCTCATCGAGTCCCTGGCGGACCGGATCGCCGAGCGGGTCCTGTCCTTCCCCCGCGTCGTGGCCGCCGAGGTCACTGTGCACAAGCCCCAGGCCCCTCTCGACGTCGCCTTCGAGGACGTCTCGGTGACCATCCACCGGGTGGCCGACGCCGCAGCCGGACACGGTGGGGCTCCTGCCTCAGCCAGGCCGCCTGGGCCGCGCAGGCCGAGGCGCCGGTGGCCCGTGTCGGCCCAGTCCTACGCGTCCCCTCCTCCTCAGCCTCCCCGGTGGCCGCCGTCTCACCGGCGGCGCCCCTCCCAGAGCCCCCGCCGCGACTGCCGCGGCCCCCTCGTCTCGGAGGTCCCCGACTTCGCGGGCTCCTCCTTCACAGGCGGCGACGCATCCGCTGCCGCCGCCCCGGTGGTGCCGACCTCCGAGCCTCCCATCACCCCGACGCCCTCGCCGGCCTCGCCGCTGGAGGCACCGGCCCGCTCGTCCTTCGCAGCCGCCGCACCCTCAATCCCCACGCCGATGCCGGTCAGAGCCCAGCGTTCCCGGCGGGGGCGTCGAGTCGACCCGGTCCTGGGCACCGGACTGGGCCACCGACGGCGCAGACTCCTCCGTCTCGTCGGACTCCTCCTGGGCTCCCGAGGCTCCCGAGATCTCGGAGGCACTCAGCCAGTCCTCCAGCGCGGCAGCCGGTTCCCACGCCGCATCGAGCGCGCTGGAGACCCCCTCGACCAGCGCCCCACCGCGGCCTCCGCCGGCAGGACCGCCGGTGCTGACGGATTCGTGAGCCTGGCGGCCGATGCGCTGGGTTCGGTTCCCGCTGTTACTGAGCCGGAGCCCGCCGCCTCCAGCCATGCCGAGGAGGCGGCTGCCGACTCTTCCGCAGGGACCTTGTCCGAGCCGACCTCTGCGGCCGACGACCTCGGCGTCAACGCTGCCCACGAGGGCCGCCACGTGGCCTCCTCCGAGGAGGATGAGCGGCTGGTCGCCCCGGCCGTCGACAGCTCCGCGGACCTGCTGAGTGGGCCCGTCGCCTTCGGCGAGTCCGGCTCTCAGCGGGGCAGCCTGCAACCAGACCGGTTATGCCGGGGACACCGCCCCGAGACGGCGGGCTGCCGACGCGGCCGGCCTCCTTCCCCGCGCCGGGCGGCGACGCCTCCAGCTCCGGGACCACCGACGCCAACGGATTCATTGACGCCTCCTCCGCCCCTGGTCTCCCAGACCCCGGCCTGAGCCCGAGCGCAGTCCCTTCGCCGTCCCCGACGAGTACCCCCGGCGCCGTGAGCCAGGAGGGCGCGGCACCCGCCCACTTCGGGTCCTCCTCCACCCAGCCCTCCGCCTCTGAGGACCTCCCAGCCCGCCGGCGGCTCGTACGCCGCGCCGTCGGCGCAGTCCCGACTTCCTGGGCACTGCCTCCCCGGCGCCGCACCGGCGCTCCCGCCGCGCCTGAGGGCTCCGGCCGCTCCGGTCGACCCGCTCGCCGAGCGGCCCGCACGCCCCGTCGGCGTCGTCTTCGGTCTGGGCGCCAACGTCGGCGGCGTCGTGGACTCCCTGCGCACGGCCGTCCAGAGCCTCAAGGCCGCCGAGGGCATCGAGGTCACTCAGGTGGCGCCGCTGGCCCGTACGGTCGCCGTCGTGGCCGAGGGTGCCGATCCCCAGCCCGACTACCTCAACACGGTGGTCACGGCCATGACGACCCTGTCCCCACGAGAGCTGCTTGAGGTCTGCCAGTCCCTGGAGGTCGCGGCCGGGCGCGTGCGCACCGAGCCGTGGGGCGTGCGCACCCTGGACGTCGACCTGGTGGAGGTCGAGGGCGTCACCTCCACCGACCCGGCCCTGTCCCTGCCGCACCCGCGTGCCGCCGAGCGCGCCTTCGTCCTCGTGCCGTGGAGCCAGGCCGACCCCTTCGCCGAGCTGGCCGGGCACTCCGTGTCCGAGCTCGCCGAGAACGCCCCCGACCGGGGTGGCCTGCGCTGGCTGGCCTTCGACTGGCTCGAATCCGATGCTCTCCCGGACAAGCCCACCGGCCCCTACGTGGAGCCGCCGGTGGAACAGGACGCCGCCGGCGCCGAGCCCGAGCTGGTCTACGACGCCACCCGTGACGAGTCCTTCGTGGCCGACTCCTCCCTGTCCGCCGACTACGCCGGCGGCGTCTCCGAGGGCTCATCGGCCGCCGCGGAACCCACCGCCTCGGCGCAGCCCTTCAGCGACCAGGCACCGGTCGAGTCCTCCCCCTTCGGCCAGCCGTCTTTCGACACCTCCAACGAAGCGAATGCCTGGTCCGGGCGGGTCCCGCAGATCGACTCGCCCTACCAGGCCGCCTCGGCCCCTGAGGCGGCCGGCCCGCAGGGCGCCCACGCCCCCGGCCACACGGCCGGCCCGGACGAGTTCCCCAACGACCAGCAGGATGACGCCTCCGGGGACGCCTGGAAGTCCCCGCTCCAGTGGAATGACGTCATCGGCGGTGGCGCCCAGGGGACAGGTCCCCGCCAGGACGCCTGATGCGGCGCACCCGCTGGACCAGTGCCGTCACCTGGTTCGTCGCCGCCGCGGTGGTCTCCTGGGTGGCCGGTGACCTCCTGCTGCGCCACGTCGGCTGGGTCCCGGTCCTCTCCCCTTGGGGGGCGGTGACTGCGCTGGTCATCGCCGGTATCGTCCTGGTGTCCGGTCTGGCGGTCAGGCGCCTGCGGGCGCGCGAGCACACCTGGATCACCCCGACCGGCGCCGCCACCACGGCCGCCGCCGCCCAGGCCTCAGCCATCGTGGGGGCGGTCCTGGGCGGCGTCTACGGCGGCGGGATCATCCTGGCTCTCGTGACACCGCGCTCGCCGGCCATGACTCACCTGGCCTGGACCTCGACCGGATGCCTCATCGCCTGCCTCGTGTGGTGCGTCATCGGCTTCGTCGTCGAGCAGTGGTGCTCCATCTCCGGTGACGGTGACGACGACAGCTCGTCCGGCACCTCCGGGCGGGCCCCCGAAGGACCAGGAGCTCCCGCATGACCAGTTCTGGAACAGGCCCCCGACACCGTGCCCAGTGCCGTCCCCGTCACCCCGCCGTCCCGGACCCTGGCCTCCGGCCGGCCTGCGACCCGCCTGCGCCGCCACGCCCGGAGCCGATCGCCCTTCGCCCCGACGGCGTCGTCTTCCACCGGTCTCGCACCGCCTCATCACCGCCCGTCTCCTGGGGGCCGGTATCGTCAGTGCCGTCCTCCTCATCGGCTTCGCCATCCCCGGCGTGCTCGTCTCTCGCGCCTTCTTCATCCCGGCGGTGCTCGCCGCGGTCCTGTTCGTCTGGCTGCTCTGGCTCATCCCGCGCCAGGTGCGGGCCATGGGCTACGCCCTGGCGGACAACCACCTCCTGTGGCGCCACGGCGTCATGTTCCGCTCCATCACGGTCACCCCGTACGGGCGCATGCAGTTCGTGGACACCTCCCAGGGACCGCTCGCCCGCCGGCTGGGCATCGCCGAGGTCAGGCTCCACACGGCCTCGGCCGTACCGATGCCACGATCAACGGGCTGCCGGTGGCCGAGGCGGAGAACCTGCGCCGGGTCCTGTCCCAGCGCGGTGAGGAGAGGATGGCCGGGCTGTGAGCTCCAGCTGGGAGAGCAGGCTGGAGGCCGCCCGGAAGGCGAGGGCGGAGGCCTCGGTTGAGGGCGAGCCCGCCGCCTCCCGGGACCTGCCCCTTCCCGACAACGTCACCTGGCACCGGGTCAGCGTTATCACGCCGCTGCTGGAGGGCTGGAAGATCGTCACCGGTGTCCTCGCCTTCGTCACGGCTCAGAACCTCGACGAGCTGGTGCGCGCCTATCGCTTCATCAGCGAGCACGGCTTCTCCCTGGGCGGTCAGGTCGGGTACTACCTGCTCGGCCTCATCGCGCTCATCGCCGTGTGGGTGGTGCTCGGGCTGCTCAGCTGGTGGCGGCGCGTCTACGCCGTGGACGCCGACGGCGTTCTACCTGCGCTCGGGCATCCTCAGCCGCAAGCTGCGTACGGCCCGTCTGCCGCGGATCCAGTCCGTCGACGTCGTCCACCCCCTGCTCGGACGCATCTTCGGCGTGGGGAGGCTGATCGTCGAGGTCGCCGGCGGCCGGAACTCGCGGGTCGTCATCGGCTTCCTCACCACCCGCGAGCTTCAGGCCCTGCGTGACCGCATCCTCGACCTGGCCGCCGGACAGATAGACATGTCCGGACCCGCCTCGGAGGACGGTGCCGTCCAAGACAACGGAGCGGGCTACGACACTGGCGGCATCGACGGTCTCGCTTCCACCGCCCGGTCCGAGGGCCTCACACCGGAGGGGACGCCGGGCTCGGAGGCCGCCCCCTCCGCCAGGCGGCGCTCCACGCAGCTGCGGGCCTCTCACTTCCAGGAGCACCCGCTCTACAGTGTCGACGGCGCCACCCTCCTCGGGTCCCTGCTGCGCAGCTCCTCGGTCTACATGCTCGGGCTGACGGTCATCGGCACACTCGCGGCAGGGATCCTCATCATCGTCTCGGACTCCATGACCGGCGGCGAAGCGCTGACGATCATCTCGTCCTACATCACGATGATCATCGGGGTGGCGACCATCGTGTGGAGCCACTTCAACAGCGCCTGGAACTTCCGCCGCCGCCACCCCCCAGCGGTATCCGCATGAGCTACGGCCCTCACTGCCGAGACCTCCCGGACGCTGCCGCCCCGGGCGGGTCCACGGCGTCGAGCTCACCGGGCCGATCCTGTGGCGCCGCAAGGACTGGTGGAAGGTGAATGTCACCGTGGCCGGCCGCGATGAGAACCCCCACGACGGCCAGACTCGCGAGATCGGCAACATGCTCCTGCCCGTGGGCAGCCGGGACACCGCCCTGCGCGCACTGTGGCTCGTGGTCCCCGACCTGGGTGTGCCCGATCCGGATACCTTGCTCAGCCAGGCCCTCACCGGCCGCGATGACGACGGCGTCGGCGACCCGCAGGCCCGGCGGGCTCGGCCGAGCGGCGGCTTCGTGCGCATCAGCCGCCGCGGGCGGATCTTCCGCCCCCTGACCTGGCGGCGCGCAGCGATCATCCTCACCGACACCTGCGTCATCATCCGCCACGGCCGCTGGCGGCGGCGGGTGTCCGTCATCCCCTACGAACGCATCCAGTCCCTCAATGTCCAGCGAGGGCCGCTGGAGCGCAGGCTGAGCCTGGCCTCCCTCCGCCTCGACATGGTCGCCCGCGAGGTCCCCACCTCGATCACCAACCTCGACGCCGCCGACGCCAAGGAGCTCGCGGCGCGGATCAGTCAGCGGGCGCTGCGCCGCGCCAGCGCCGAGCAGCTCGACCGGTGGCTCGCGCGCGCCGTCGCCGCCACTCAGGTCGCTGATCCCTCGTAGGTCAGCCCTCGAGCTGCTCGGGCTCAGGGACCTCGCGCAGGCGCAGGCCCTGCTCGGCGGTGAGCCGGCCCGGTGGCCTCGCAGCGCTCAGTGGTGGCTGCGGCCAGCTGACGGTAGGAGGAGACCACGTCGTCGAGGCCCCGACCCTGGCTCGTCGCGAAGCGAGAGAGCGCTCCAGGTGGGAGGCCACCGTCCCGGCGTCGCCCCTCGAGGGAGACCGGGCCGGTCAGACCCGCCTCGCCCTCGTGCAGGGCCCGGTCCAGGGCCGCCGTGAGCAGAGGTCCGAGCGTGGCCGCGCCGTCCTCGACCCCGGCGGCCGCCAGCACCGGACGGCCTGCGTCACCACGAGTCAGCAGGTGGTTGGCGCCGTGGGCCAGGGGCCGCGTGGTGGGTCGGGGCGCGCCGACTCCTCCAGGACGAAGGGCTCCCCGCCGAGCTCGACCACCAGCGCCTGCGCGATCGGCAGCACCGCGGCGGGCGCGGTCACGGCCATCGGGCAGCCGACGAGCCGGGCCACGTCCGTGGAGAACCCGGAGAAGGTCATCGCCGGGTGGATCGCCAGCGGGAATCGCCCGCAGCGCTGGGCCGGCGCGAGCACCGCGCGCCGTAGCGCCCGAGGTGTGGGCCACCAGCTGGCCCGGCTGCCAGCGCCCCAGGTCCGCCAGCCCCTGGACGAGCGGCGCGAGCGCGTCATCGGGGACGGCCAGCAGGACCAGCTCGGCGCGCTCGACGATCTCCTCGACCTCGAGGACCGGGACACCCGGCAGCAGCATCTCGGCGCGCTCACGCGGGAGTCCTCCGAGACCGCGTGGACGCCGACGACCTGGTGCTCCACCGCCGCGCAGCGCGTAGCCCAGGACCGCACCGACGCGCCCGGCGGAGATGATGCCGACGCCCAGCCGGCCCGGCCTGCTCGGGGTGGTTGAGCCCTGGGCTCGCGTGCTCGCTCGCCCGTGCCATCGATGTCGCTCATGCCCCGATGCTCTCATGCCCTGCCGCCTGCACCGGCCCTGGGCGAGCCATCAAGGCGAATCTGTCAATGTTGGCGACTTTTTCACGGCCGCAGGTGGGCTCTCGTTCAAGGCGACCCCTGTGACCTGCGAAGACGCGAATCGCGATGGCTTCGTTCCTCAGAGCCGGCTCGGAAAAGTCGCCACCGTGGACACTCTCACCTTCCCGCGCGGGGCTACCGGCGGGCGGGCGACTAGCGTGGGCGCGTGAGCACCCAACCCGCACCGACGCCCGTTCCCGCACCCCGATCAACCGGCGCCGCAAAGCGTCCTCGTCCGCAGCCGCGCCGAGTCTCGCCGCCGCCCTGGCCGAGTCCCCCGACCCGCGGGGCGGTCGTCATGACCATGGGCGCCCTCCACGAGGGGCCACTTCGACCTCGTGCGGGAGGCCGCCCGGCGCGTCGGGCCGGACGGAACCGTGGTGGTCACCATCTTCGTCAACCCCTGCAGTTCGCCCCCACCGAGGACCTCGACGCTCACCCGCGTGACCTCGAGGGCGACCTGACGGACTCGCCGCACCCTCACCGGCGCCGACGGCTCCCTCGGCGTGGGGCGGCTCATCGTCTTCGCCCCCACCCCTGAGGTCATCTACCCCTCCGGGCAGCCGGCGGTGCGCATCGATCCCGGCCCCATCGCCACTGTCCTGGAGGGCCGCACCCGCCCCACCCACTTCGCCGGCGTGTGCCAGGGTGGTGCTCACCCTCATGCACCTGACTGCCCCGCGCTGGGCGCTGTTCGGCCGCAAGGACGCCCAGCAGCTGGCGATCATCGAGGCCATGGTGCGTGACCTCGCCGTCCCGCTGGAGATCGTGCCGGTCGACATCCGCCGCGAGAGCGACGGCCTGGCCATGAGCTCGCGCAACGCCTACCTCAGCCCTGAGCAGCGCCGCCAGGCCTGGCCCTGTCCCGCGCCCTCCAGGCCGGCCGGGACGCCGCCGCTCAGGGCGACCGGCTCCGCATCCCGACCCCGCTGCCATCCGCCGGGCCGCCCCTGGCCTCCCTGGAGGAGGCCGACGGCGTCGAGGTCGACTACGTGGCCCACTCGTCGCCCCGGACAGCTTCGAGGACCTGGCGGGACGCCGGCTCGGCCTGCCCGCGCAGCGAGCCGGCGGGGAGGGGCTTCCCGCCATGGGACTGCTGGCCGTCGCCGCGCGCGTCGGCACCACCCGCCCCATCACCACCCTCATCGACAACACCCTCATCGACCAGCCGTCCCTGAGCGTCCTGCCCGCCTCGAGCGCTTGCGCGGGCAGGCCGCCGCGAACCGGGGCCGACCCCGGCACGCCCCGCCGTCCGCAGTCCTGTCAGGTCGCTCACCCTGTGCCGCACCGTACAGTGCGCCGGGCCCACCGTCGTCTACGCTGTGCCGCGATGAGCGCCCGCACCCGGACGATGATGACGTCCAAGATCCACCGTGCCACCGTGACGCAGGCCGACCTCGACTACGTCGGCTCGATCACGGTGGACGTCGACCTGCTCGAGGCCGCCGACCTGCCGCCCGGCGAAAGCGCGTCGACATCTGCAACTGCACCAACGGCAACCGCCTGTCCACCTACGTCATCCCCGGCGAGCGCGGCGCCGGAGAGATCTGCGTCAACGGCGCCGCCGCCCACCTGGTCAGCCCCGGCGACGTCGTCATCCTCATCGCCTACTCCCAGATGTCCGACGCCGAGGCCCGCACCTATCTCGCTCCCACGTCGTCTTCGTCGACGCGGCCAACCGGATCGTGGGAGCGGGGCACCGACCCCGGCCAGATCCCGGCCGACTCCGGACGTCGCCCGCCTCCAGGGACTGCGTCCCTCCGGCATCCCCCTGGCCGACGCCCGCGCCTGAGGCTCCGCGGGCCGGGGCCGCCGCCGTACCAGGCCGCCTCGAACTGCCCCAGCCACCGCCGTGCCCGATAAAGTCGGGAAGCGTGCTGGGGCAGATCAGGACGAGGGACATCTACGAGCTCTCACACCACCCGAGAGCTGACGATCGAGGGCGTGCGCGCGCGCTGCCAGGCCTCACCGTTGAGGGCAACGACGGGGACGGAACCCACCTCCGTCTCCGCGATGACAGCCTGCTGGTCCTCGAGCTGGAGGAGACCTCTCTGGACGTGCAGCTCGACTTCGTCGACTACGTCAAGGAGGTCTCCGGCTACCCCGATCTGCCCTATTGCTACCGGCTCACCTGGCCCAAGAGCTGGTTCCGAGGCGACTCGGCCAGGAAGAGGGCCCTGGCGCCGGCGCAGACCCTCGCCCGCTGGAACGACGGCGTCGTGGCCCTGTTCTTCGAGCGCGTGGTACGGCCGCAGGGAGCCCTGTCCGCGCCCGACTTCGATCCCGACGTCTATGAAGAGGTCTGGGAGCGGCTCGACGAGGACCTCCAGGTGGTCAAGATGCGGGCCTATGTGCGCGAGTCCGTCTGCCCCGATCCGGTCGAAGCCTGGATGCGCGCCATCTGCCGGGTGGCCCCGCACTGGAGCCCCACCGAGTACACCGGCCAGGCTCGCATGCTGCCGCTGAACGAGGTCACGATCGAGGCTGCTGATAGTCGCAGGTACGTCGACGACGTCGGGGTCTTCCTGACCGGGCCCGCGCCGATCAATACGGTGACGCTTCGCACCCGCGAGGAGGACGCCCACGGCACGTACCTCGTTGAGTGGGGAGGCTGGGCTGGCGCCCCTGAGCGTCGGCGACCTGACCTCCTCCACGAGCTGCTGCTCGAGGCCTGCGACGAGCTCGGTGCCGACCTGGCCTGGGCGCAGGTCCTCGATGGATGGAAGCACTCCTACGCCGGCGACGTCATACCGCACTACTTCAACGCCGAGCAGCCCCAGTCCCTGGCCGCCGACGGCGACGTCCTGAGCGGACTTCCCTCCACCCCGGTCCCGTGGTGCTACCTCGGGCCCGACTACACCAGGCTGCTCTCCTCCTTCCTGACTCGCACACCGCCCCAGTGGGAGCAGCGCACCACGGCCCGCGGCACCGCCCCTGTGCCTGAGCCGGGTGCCGGTCAAGGGCGAGGCCCTGGGCCCCACCTGGTTCCCGGCCGAGTACTGCGTGTCCGTGAGCCGCGGCAGGAAGGCAGAGGAAACGGTGACTGGGGCCGCCGTCGTGCCCGCCTGGACCTGACCGGAGGATCCGCCGCCAGCCGGTGTGACCAGGATCGGATGTGGTGCGGGCGTCGTCGGGCCCCAGGGAGCCGCCGGGGCGGGCGGGCGCCGTTAGACTCCTTCACGTGACTGACGAGAGCACCCCCAGCCCCGACCCGATCACCACCGACGCCCCCGCCGACTCCCGGTCGCCGAAGTCCGCGGACGATTCATCGGACCAGCCCAAGCAGCCCAAGGCCGACCCGGGCCCGGGCGAGCAGTTCGAGGTCCGCGCCGGCAAGCGCGAGCGCCTGCGCGGCGAGGGCTGGGACCCCTACCCGTCTCCGTGCCCGTCACCACCACCATCGCCGCCGTGCGCGAGGGCTACGCCCACCTCGCGGCCGGAGACGAGACCGACGACGTCGTCGGCGTGGCCGGCCGTGTCGTCTTCCTGCGCAACACCGGTCGCCTGTGCTTCGCCACCCTCCAGGACGGGGCCGGCGCCACTCTGCAGGCCATGCTCTCGGCCAAGGCCCCTGCCCGCCGAGGGCCACACCGCGCTCGCGGCCTTCAAGGCCGACGTCGACCTGCGCGACCACCTCTCGTCCACGGCCGCGTCATCTCCTCGCGCCGCGGCGAGCTGTCCGTCATGGCCGAGCCCGTCCTGCGTGAGAGCGCCGAGGCCGCCTCGCCGGGGACGACGACGTCGAGGTCCCCGCCTGGCGGATCGCCTCCAGCGCGCTGCGCCCCCTGCCCAAGACCTGGACCAACGAGGCCGGTGAGGCGGTGACGCTCTCGGAGGAGCAGCGCGTGCGCCGTCGCGAGCTCGACCTGCTCACCCGGCCCGCCGCCCGCGACATGGTGCGCACCCGCGCCGCCGTCGTGCGCTCCATCCGCGAGAACTTCTTCCGCCGCGACTACCTGGAGCTGAGACCCCCATGCTCCAGGTCATTCACGGCGGGCGGCCGCGCGTCCCGTTCATCACCCATATGAACGCCTTCGACATGGACCTCTACCTGCGCATCGCCACGGAGATCTACCTCGCGCGCCGTGGTCGGCGGCGTCGACCGCGTCTTCGAGATCAACCGCAACTTCCGCAACGAGGGGCGCCGACCTCCCACTCCCCGGAGTTCACGGCCCTGGAGGCCTACGAGGCCCTACTCCGACTACGACGGCATGGCCGAGCTGACCCGCAACCTCGTCCAGCAGGCGGCCCGCGACGCCTTCGACCCGCCCGAGGGCGGGGAGGTCGTCACCCCTGGCCGACGGCACCGAGTACGACCTGTCGGGCCAGTGGGACAAGATCGACCTCTACACCTCCGTCTCCGAGGCCCTCGGCGAGGAGATCACCGTGGAGACCCCGCGCGAGCAGTTGGTCGCCCACGCCGAGAGGATCGGTCTGGAGATCGACGACTCACGCCGTGGCCGGCAAGGTCGTCGAGGACATCTTCGAGGAGCTCGTCGGCAACAAGCTCTGGCGCCCACCTTCGTCTACGACTTCCCGAGGACACCTCGCCGCTGACCCGCTACCACCGCAGCAAGCCGGGCCTGACCGAGAAGTGGGACCTCTACGTGCGCGGCTTCGAGACCGCCACCGCCTACTCCGAGCTCGCCGACCCCGTGGTCCAGCGCGAGCGCTTCGAGGCCCAGGCCCTGGCGGCCGCCAAGGGCGACCCCGAGGCCATGATCCTGGACGAGGACTTCCTGGTGGCCATGGAGCAGGGCTTCCGCCCAGCGGGCGGCATGGGCATGGGCATCGACCGCCTCCTCATGGTGCTCACCGGCCAGGGCATCCGCGAGACCATCACCTTCCCGCTGGTCAAGAGGGGCTGACCCGTACTCCGCCTCCCTCGGTCGGCGCTTCGTCACGGGGTCTGCGGGTCTCAATCTCGGCGCTCGAATGGTGAGGTCAGGGTTGATGAGCTTTGAGTTATGGGAAAAAATTTCCCAAAACGAGTTGTTCGCACTACGGTGGTGGTATGTTGCTGGACTTCACCGTGGCGAACTACTGCTGCTACGCAGAGGAGGTGACTCTCGATCTCACTCGGAGCTCGCTCAAGACTCTGACGCCGCGCGGCGGCTCCTCCTGGCAGGAGCAGACATGGCGTGTGGCGGCGATCTTCGGCGCTAACGCTTCAGGTAAGTCGACCCTCCTGGATGCGCTTGACCGCCTCCACCACGCCATCGGGGGTCAGCGGGACATCCTGTATCAGCTCCTTCAGCCTTGATCGCGACCATGCGACGCAGCCATCCCTGTTTCTCCATTGGTTTCACTCACGACAACGAGCGCTACAGCTACAGCGTCGAGGCGCATCGCTGGGGAATCTCGCGTGAGGAGCTCTGGGCTGCGGGACAGCGCTGGCGCAAGGTCTTCGTGCGCACCCAAGGGCCCGAGGATGACAAGCCCGCGATCGAGGCTGGTGCCACCCTCGCGGGCGCCACGATCGAGGTCGGTCGGATTACGACGCCCAAGGGACCTCTTTCTCGCCGTGGCTCTGAGGTACGAGCACACTACGCTCGCCCCGATCGCGCGCAGCCTGCGATCCATGCGCTTCATCCACCACAGTGACCGGGAGCGCGCTTCGCGTCTGCAGTGGGTCATGAGCCGGCTTGCAGAGGATCCCTGATCATTGAGTGGCATTGCGAACTCCATTGCTCAGGCCGCCGACCTGGGCATCGTCGGACTTGAGCTCGAGGAGCAGGAGGTTCCCTCAGGAAATGCTTGAGCTCCTGCGTCGCCTTCCCTGGAGCGAGGACGAGGAGGCTGAGGGTTCCCGCCGAGGTGCTCAACGAGCCCAGCGTCACCTCGTCCTCCGCCACCGCGGTGCCGACGGCGAGGAGTACCGGCTGTCGAGCAGCCAGCAGAGTCAGGCACTCTCACCTGGTTGGCGACGGTCGGTCCCGCCATGGATGCCTTGCGACTGGGCCAGGTGCTGTGCATTGACGAGCTCGACGCGAGCCTCCACCCCACACTGACCGCCACACTGGTGGACATGTTCAAGGACCCGGACCTCAATACCCGAGGTGCCCAGATCGTCTTCACAACCCATGACACGGCGCTCCTGGACACTCCCCGTGCAGCTCCTAGAGGCGGGCGAGGGTGGATGACGGAGAAGTCCCCTTCGGTGCCAGTGAGCTCTTCTCGCTCGCAGACTTCCCCTCCAACCGCAAGGGCACGAACAAGCAGCGCCGTTACCTCGCCGGTGCCTTCGGCGCTATCCCTCGGGTAGACACCTCCAGTCTCCGCCGGTACCTCTCAACGCCGGCGGAGGCGAAGGAGATGACGCCACCGAGAAGGAAACGGCGCAGCCAACGAGCTGAACGGCGCACCGTTCCCTCGTGACCAACGGGCGAGTCACCGAGAACGCCTCACCTGCAGCAGCTGTGCTGACGTGTGGACCGCGACAGAGTCTCAGCCAAAGTGAAGGTTATCAACGGTGACCCGCTCACCGTCGTCAAGGAGCTCAGCGGACCTCGGTCAGACCTCAGCGAATACAAGGAGGTGTGGATCGTCGTCGACCACGATGGTCAGGACCGCCATGACTTTCTGGCCAAATGCCGAAGCTGAGCAGCAGCGGACCGTTGTGCACGGTGTTATTTCCGTGCCCTGCTTCGAGGTCTGGCTCAACGCCCATTACGACCCCGTGAAGAACTACCGGAACCAGGCGGACGCTCAGGCTCATTACCTGGAGCTGACGGGGCTCAGCAAGAAGAACGCTAAGGTGCTCCCTGACGACTTCCCCTGGGATGGGGCCGCACAGGCCGTGGTCAGGTGCCATCTGCCGACGGACAGCCTCCCTGAGCCTGATACTCAGGGCCTTGCCCATCGACAACGATGCCCCACCCTGCTCCGCGGTCTTGGACCCCTCAGCGCTGACGAGTTCTAAAACCCGGTAGTCCCCAGGCGGCGCTGGGCGGACTCGAGCTCGGAGCGCAGGTACGCGTTCTCCTGCTGGAGCTGGGTGATGTACTGGTCGCGCTGCGCAATCGCCTCGGCGTACTGGGAGCCGCCGGCTTCGGAGCCGCCCGGGGCGTACCCGGCCTGGGTCGGGTCGGTGCCGTACGCCCCACCGACTCCGGCACTGGTGCCGGGCTGGCCGGCGAACGCGTTGGTGCGCGCCTGCGCCTCAAGCGTCTCCATGGTCGTGAGCACCTGGGCGAGGAATGCATCAACCTGGTCGATGTGGTAGCCCGACCACCGGGTGGTCGAGAACCGGATGTTTCTGACGCCCTCCGACGTCAGGAGGATCTCGGTCCGCCGGTGCGAGGGGCCCGAGGATTCTCGTGACGTGCCGAGTCGCTCCTCGAACTCCCGCATCGTGGTGGTCACGTCGTCGAGGAAGACGTCGACCTCATCCTGGTTGTAGCCCTCCTTGAATGAGGAGACCTCGAACTTCACGTTGAGAACGTCGTCGGCCGTCAGCAGCGTCATGCGCGTGCACTCCCTTGGTGTCGCGTTCTGTACGTGATCCCGGTCCTCGATCCGCAGTCCCAGGTGCTGCGCCAAGAGCGGAGCGAGCTCGGTGAGCTGCCCACTGCTGATCGTCGCCCAGCCAGGGAGCCGATGCCGCTGACCACTCGTCATCTCCAGCCCGCGCAGGTCGACGTCGCTCAGGCTCCCACCACGCAGGCGCAGTACGCCCACCCGGCAGTCCTCGAAGCGGACCCGCTGGGCGTCGATACCACTCAGGTCCAGCTCGTCGATCCGGGTTCCCCGGATGAGGACGTCGCGCAGGGCGGTCCCGACGAGGTTGGCGAAGCCCAGGCGACAGTCCTCAATAAGGACGGACTCGACGTCGGCGTCGTAGATCTCCCAGGCCCCGATACGGGAGTCGACCAGCTCAACCGTGTGCCATGTGGAGCGCGGACTGTGAAGGTAGGTGGCGCTCAGGCGCTCCAGACGGCAGTCGACCAGCCGCGCCGCGGCCAGGTCGGTGTCGTTGGCGAAGACCTCCGAGAACCGGCAGCTCAGCAGACTGAGTGCCAGCAGGTCCGCGCCGCTCAGGTCCGCCTCGACCATCTGCAGGTCCTCAACCATCTCACCGGCGGCCAGCTCATCGGCCTCGCCATCGCGCAGGCGATCGAGGTCCGGTGCCGTGAGGACCGGTGGCCGCGGTACGGCCAAGGAGGAGGCGTCATCGGCCGTGTCGGTCCGTCCTGCGGTCATGGTCCTGTTCTATCGCAGATCGCCCCCGGGCACCGGGGGTTGTTCTCCCCGGTCCCGGGTGCCGACAAGAGGGAGTCTGAGAACCGCCGCTCCTCGAACCGGACGGTGGCGCCCGAGCACTGATTAAAACCAACAGGCCAGCCCAGGTTTGACAGACCTCGGTCGACACCTTAGGTTAGGGTTTACCTTGCATATCTGGGGTGGGGAGAGTAGATGTCGATCGGGGTCCTCGGGGACCGTCGTCGCCCCCGTCCTCAGAGGATGACGG